>Ga0181580_10001140_pt1 | contig 20923 bp, 17 predicted proteins | sample 071ome_23_FD_132413 | JGI IMG/M metagenome (GOLD analysis project Ga0181580, IMG submission 132413) | Coastal salt marsh microbial communities from the Groves Creek Marsh, Skidaway Island, Georgia - 071403BT metaG (megahit assembly) | ecosystem: Environmental > Aquatic > Marine > Intertidal... | reverse complement strand
GTCATTCCGTTGTTTGGTATTTGATTTAATTTACCTTCTACATTATTGTTGTGGCCTTTATTTTCAATACTAGCAGAACCAAAATAAGCTTTATGGTCAAGACCATTAATACTAATGACCGAAGCTGGACTATCGGTACAAGCAGCAAATAAACCACCAGCCATCACCATCGTAGCTCCAGCAACTAAAGCTTTAGCTATATCGCCATTACAACGAATACCGCCATCAGCAATAATAGGAACGCTATCTACGTAATTACAGAAAACTTGAGAGCATTTTTTAACACAAGTGAACATAGGCATAGTAAAGCCAGTTTTGTCTTTTGTTGTACATGGAGAACCTTGGCCAATTCCAACTTTTACAATATCAGCTCCCCAATTAGATAATTGTCTTACCGCATCGGGAGTAGCGATATTACCAGCAATAATTTTTGTGTCTGGAAGGTATTTTTTAATCCATTTGATCATTGATTTCATTCGACTAGAATAACCATGAGCTATGTCAATAGTTAAGTAATCAACTCGATGAGCTCTCTTGCTAATTTTTTGAATAGCCATCTTGTCTTGCATCTTAACTCCAACACTAAATGAAATGTTGTCCCAATCTTGGGCATTAGCAACATCTTCAGCTAGATCGCGATCAAAACGATGCATAACATAAAAAAAGCCATGCGAACTCATCCACTCACATGTATTCATATCTATTACAGACTTCATATTAGCAGGAATAATAGGCAGTAGGAACTTTTTACCAAAGATGTTTACAGAGGTATCACAGTCAACTCTACTATGAACCTCGCTGTAATTAGGAATTAAGCAAATATCTGAATATTTAAGCGCTTTCATGCTCTAAATAACTCTCGTAACAAAATTCTGGACTAGCAAGGTGGTCAAAGTTGGGTACAGATAATGTCCTTTGTTTACCATTCTTTTTAGCGCAAATACATTTATATGTTTGGTAAGCTTCAAAGTCTTCTTTTTTATTGTAGAAAATTGATTTAGATTCGCTGTAATCATACTTGAAATTGCTGCAATAGTCAATCACTTTTTTGCGAATTTGGTGATCAAATGGTAGGCAATTATCTTCCAAGAAAAAATGAGGTTTACAGAAAGAAAAGTCTGGAACACAACTGCAGAAATACATGCTATTCATAAAGATAAAAGAGTCGTAAAAAGGTATAGCCATCTCTAGATCATCTTCGGACCACAAGGTTTTAAGTGTTGGTATATCAATTACTCCATTGTTATTACAAAATGCATGAGAATATATATTATTTAATAATGCACAACCTGCATCATTCTTAGAAAAGATAATAATTTTATGAGTGCACTGAGATTCTTGATTTTCATCTGGATCATCTGATATTTCAATATGAGAGCAAGAGATTCGCAATCCAAAAATTAATTGCTTATCGAGGGACTCTGCCGTTTTCTGTGCCTGAAGAAAACCTATTAGTGAATCTTCTACAAGAGTAATAACATTTTCCTTTTCACAAATCGAAAAAACACTTTGAGCACCATCCTCTTTAACTTTCGAAGGGTGTTCTAAGGTTAGAATTGATTTACCTATAGAATAATGACTTTTGAATAAAGCTATCATGTAAATGATGATAGCAGAAATACCCAATTAAGTCAAGCTATATCTTGTATTTATCTATGAATAACTCAGCAGGCTTTCCGTCAGCCAAATGAATTTCTAGATCAAGTAGAATTTGATTCCTTAACTCAATTACATCCTTAGATTCAGAGGATCCTTTTACCTCTTTAAAGGTAGCAGATGCAGCCACAACTAAAAGAATGGCTAACGGATCAAAAACAAAAATGAGAATTAAAATCACCATTCTAACTGCAGATTCGGAATTTACTTCTGGTCCACCAAAATCTGAAACTAGTTCAGCGATATATTTGACTGGACCAATTTCAGCCTCTAGTTCTTTGAGTTTAGATTCCAGTTTACTCTTATCTAAATTAATTGATAAATAATCTTCTTCAAGCTTTTCTAGCTGTGGGAATATATTTTCTTCTAACTTTAACCTATAAGATTCTAATCTATTTTGTATATCTTGTTTACTTTGAGCTATAGTAGACCGCTCTTCAGATTGATTGACTCTCTCTTTTTCTATTTTACTCGATGTGGAAAAGCCCCCTTTATCTCTAATTTGAGTAATAATATTATCTAAGTCTTTCAGCCGAGTATTGAAACGTTGCAAGGAGGAATAATCATCTTCTTTAAGCTGTTGATTTGTTTTCTTTTGAGTTTCTAAAGATAGTTTTTTAGACTCAATTGATTCGAGTTTTTTATCTAACATCGATATTTGAGAGCCATATTCAAAGGAACCTGCTTCTTGCTCGATATGAGATTTGCTTAAAAATCCGAATATACCCATGCTAGTTATACCAGATAACACAATGACTGCAATAGCTAGATAATACTTAATCAGTCTACCAGCCGTCTTCCAATTTCGATGCAGCCATACTGCAGTAACTAATTTACCAATTTCTAACGCACTGCCCATAATAACAATAGACCAAAAAACTCCAGGGAATATAGTAGTCAGTCCGATGATACTAAAATAAGCTGCTGTGGCAGCTAGCGATAATGAAGATAGTGCAATTATAATTGGAAAAATCATAATAATGATTACACTAATTAATCAAATAAGTCTACATGTTCTGATTCAGATGGAGTCCAGTAAGGGCAACCTTTATATTCCATTAGCTCTATAGATTGATCTTTAGTTTTAACTTTTTCTAAGCTTTCTAAATCCTGCACAAAAGAAGTTTTTAGCAGTTTTCCATTAGAATCTTTTAATGCATAATAAGAAAAAGGCTTGCGAAAAGAACAAATAAAGGCAGGTATAGGTTCGCCGTTTTTATCTAAAACGGGCTGCCCTCTACTCATTTTAAAACCATCTTTACCACATGCAAGAGGTCCTCCAAATGTACCATCAGAAGGATAAGGTTGAGCACCAGCAAAATTTGAATGAGCTTGTTCTTCGTCAAAATTATCGATAACCCTTTGCGTTTCTGTTAATTCATATTGAAAACCATATAGTTCAGCATCAGTTAATGGCTCCATCTTAAGTACACCATTACCAGTCTTGCCAAATAAATCTTTATTTAAATCAAATTTTAAAAACAAGAATTCACTTTCTCTTTGTTTGTATTCTGGATATAAATGCTTAACAGCTAAAGAATACATTAAATCTTGTAGGTTGTCAGTAACTTCTTTACCTTTAAATACTTGCTTGCTACTCTTGAAATCTCGAATTAAAGCGTATGAAGTATCTTCGTATAAAAATAATTTATCAATAAACCCTTTTATTCTATAGGAAAAATCTTCAGTTTCTACTTCTATGTCAAAAGATTCTTCAGATATAGCTTTAGTTGGTTTATGTTCATCACTACCAAAGAAGTCATAATGAAGCCCATTGACAGTCATTTTATCTATAAGATTTAAATTTTCTTCATCGTCTACATTCAGCTTTTTAGCATGATATAAAGTTAATTTTTTAATTGGTTCACATTTAAAAATAGATCCATGCTTAATGACAGCCTCATAATGTTTCTTATGTCTAGGCTCACCTAATAATTCAAAAATTAAGTGGCAAATCCAACCTCTACTAGCACCATCGTTAGATGTGTCTGGTAATTTCAGTTTATAATTGCACCAATATTTCCAAGAACACATTTGAAGAGTCTTGATTCTACTGGCTGATAGGGCTGATTCATGCTTCTTCATATAATATATTTAAGTTCTTTTTTAATATTTTAGGAATCATTTTTTTTGATTCTAGTTTTTTAGCGAAAGAAATAATTTTGGGAATTTGATTAGTTTCGTTGATAATTTTTAGTTTTTCCTTCCATCTTAAAAAGTCAGATTCATTCATGTCGCCAAAGTCATTCTGGACAGGTAGGCAAATTTTAATATTAGAAGTGTCGTAATAATTCAATAACTTCAAATAGTTTTTGACACATGCATTCATACCCCTATTGTCTTCTTTGTTGGAATCATTGTTGAATGACAGTATAACTTGCTTGAAATCAAACTGAATTAAAGAGCATAGTAGTTTTGAGGATATGTCCAGACCAAAAGAAACGAGCACATTACTAATGCCATTTTCAATGCAGCTTAATGCATCCCCTATACTTTCAACGATCAAAATATAGTCTTTATTTACATTATCAAAAAAGACTCCATCTTTAGTAGGCACATAAGCAGGATACACCCAAGACTTTTTCTTACCCATATGTTTCCATTTAGGCCTACCCTCTTTGCCAGACATATCTCTACCAGAAAAACCATGAATTTGTTTATATTCATTATAGATGGGGAAAACAAATCGTTGATACATTTGAGACCGAGTAGCGAGTCCGCCCTTTAACTGAATTAAAGTTTCATCAGATATACCTCTGCCGTTGTAAAATTTATAATGTGGTAACAATTTATCTAAAATACTATCAGGATAAACTTCTTCAACCTGTAATTTTTCAATATTATCTCTAGCCCTTTCGGTTAGAAAGAAAGTTTCTTCTTTATTTAAATACTTTTTTAGTTCTTGTGGGTCGTTGGTATTTAAAGTTAAGACCAGTAACTGCTTAAATGGCATAAATGGAGTATTTTGAACATAATCTTTCCATGCTCCTGTATCTTTGTATATCTGGAGGGCAGTTGGGTTATCTCCACCTCTGTATACTGCTGGGCACTGCCAATAAGAACCCTTATCGCTAAGTTTATAACCAAGCTCTTGAAGAATGTCTTTAATTTTATCCGAACTGATCATATGTCTGGTAATTCATCTGGGTTATTATTTAAATTAACTTCAGCTTCAGCCATTTGTGTACGAACTAAATCAACAGTATCTCCGACTTCAGTAATGTTGAAATTGTCAAAGTTTAAATAAATAGAATTTCTAACCATGGTTATGTCGTCGGAGAGCCTAACAGGTTGTAATGCTCTCATGTAATTAGAACCTAAATGTCTATGCTTGAAGCAAGAAAGTTTATGAGTGCCGAAGTTAGGACTCTCAGCCATCTCTTCTTGAGATTTTTGACGTAAGCTAAATAAATGAGAACTGAATTGTGTAATTCGATCAGATAAAGAAACGATACTTTCGTCTTCAACAATATTTTCAGCTCTCCTATTGTTAGTAATACCCGAGCGATTGCTTTGCACACTAGTCATCATCGCAATCATGGGTTCTCCCTCGAATAAAATATCTCGCTGAACTAGCTTCTTGAATTTATCAACCATCTCTCCCACGACTTGCCATTCACTTTTATTGTTAGAATTTTCAGACGTTGTCTTAATGTAGTCAAAGTTAAAAATCATTTCATTACCTCGACCAACTTTACTATAATAAAAACGCTTAACGAGATTAACCATCTGGTCTACATTCATTCCTGATACATTGAAGTAATATAACTTATACTGCTTTATCTTAGGCCAAACTGATCTAACTCTATCAATGATTTTTTGACTAGACCTTCTCCATTTGCCAGTCTCAATTAAATGCAATGGGACACCTGACATAGATGCACATAGACGCATTCTGAGTTCTTCTTGACTCATTTCTCCATTATCAAAATGTAGAATAGGTACAAAATTATTTAACTCAGAAGTTTTTAAGCAAAAATCTAAACAAAATTGAGTTTTACCTACGCCAGACCTAGCGGTAATAGTAGTTATATTTCCTGGACGCAGTAGAGATCCATATAGTTCATGTAGTCTGCTATGTGGGCCCGTCATACCAAACTCTTCAATAGGATTATTACCTCTATCTTCAACATAGTCTTCCATATCTAAAAATAGATCTTCTGGCACGTTAGACCCATTATCATAAAGAGAAATTGTATCATTATAAATCTTGTCTGAATCTTCTATTAACTTACTAAAAGAATCTTCTGAGGAGGCGTTTTGCATTCTCTTGATAATTTTAGTAGCACATCCTGCAACTTTTCGCCTTGCTGAATACTTTTTTAGGTCTTTAGCTAGCCCAATTATGGTTTGTGGATTAGTTTTTCTGAGGGATAGAGCCTGAATATAGTCACCTATATTAATATCATCTTCAAAAGACAAGTTGAGAGATAAAGCTCTCTCTGTAAGCATAACGTAATCAATTTGATCGCCACCTTCAATTGATCTTTTTAAGATAGAGAAGATGGTTTTATTAACTTGAGATGATTCACTGTAGAAGTCATCCTCACTAATGTAGGAAGATATTTCTACAAATGAGTCAGGGTGATTAATTAGAGTAGCCAGAAACTGCTGCTCTTCTTTGAAAGAATGCATTGACATAAAAAATAAGTATATAAAAAAAAGAAAAAAATGTCAAGACCTATTCTTGATCGCCATTAATATCAAATGGTGTATCTACATTTTCTATTTCAATAAGATATTTTTCTAAAGCTTTCCGAATACCCATTTCAACAATCTGACTACCAGCTCTACAGAAAATCATAGGTGTGCCATTTTGGTCTGTGTATGCCATTAAAAAACCCTTAGACGAATCACTGGTATCTCCAGTAAATTCATATAATTTATCTAATAAGGATTGAGGTATTTTAAAAGCAGGTAAATTACTAGGATCTATTTCGCTCATTTATATATATTACACTATTCATAAGAGAATATCCAGCTTTTTAAAGAAATCTTTAGATAATTTATCTTTTTCATATATTTCTACCAGCTTTATATCGTTAAGCTCGCAAAAATCATGTTTTTGGTGATCTCTTTTTAATTGCATTAAGTAATTGTTTTTATAGTTGCCATGAAAAAAAGGTACATACTTTGTGTGTTGTCCGCCTTGAACCTCTACAGCTATTTTTTCATTAGCATTATAGAAGTCAAATGTCATTCGGGTTCCAGCAATAGGAAACTCTTCAAATACTACATGCCTGCACCAATATTGATTTAAAAAATCTTTAACTGATTTTTGAAATTTACTTTTACTAGGAGCATCCCAGTCAATATTATACTTGTGGACACCAATGATTTTTCGGGTAGAACCCGTCAAGGTTTTAAATTTCAACCTTCTATTCTTTCTTCAGGTTTATAATGTTTAAATCTATCGTGAGTTACGGCAGAAGCAAGCAAAACTGCGGGTTTAATATTACCTTTCCTTGTTTCTTGAAAGATATGAGACATCCAGGTTTGCTCGTATGGGTGAGCCCATTTTGTGTTGATAAACATTTTCTTATTGCCTTCTCTGCTTGTGATGTGAGGCCAATTAGCATAATATATTTCACCACTAATATATGATAAGCAGTCAAGCACTTCTATTTTATTGAACTCTGTTCTTGGACAATTAGGGTCTAGGCCTGTAGTGGGTAGTTTATCATAATCTGGCCAGGTTTCAGTGCGGTACTGTTGAGGAACGTTATACCAACTAACTTGTATGTTGTTGTCCATATATACTTCTGTGTAAGATAATTTAAGGAAATCAAACTTTTCCTTTAGCATTATTTGATGTAACTTCTTATATAAATTAGGTACATACTTATTGAAGCCATTGCGACAAGTACCTTCTTCTATGTCAGATATAGTCATGTCATCTTCAAAAAATAAATAAAAATCAGAATCACTAGAATCAAAATGTTCTGCTGCAAACTGACGACCACCACATATGCCAGTATTTTTATTCATTACAATATGCTCAAAACCATACTTTTCGCAAATCAACCTATTGCCATCTCTAGCTTCTTGGTTTGTGGAGTTATCGATAATAATTTTTTGACATGGGTGTGTTAGGAAATCTTCATGTTTTTGTAAAGACTTTATAGTAGCTTCTAGTTGCTCAGGAAAATTAAAAGTAAGGAAATACAAGTTAGTCTTAACATGAGAAATATCCTGAGTAACTGGAGTAAACTTAGGACGTTTAGAGGTAAACTCTTCCAGTTTAACGGTACCATCCTGTAGAGCTTGAATAAATTTAACAATCAGCCCATTGCCGTCCAAAGAATAACGCTTATAATACTCTGGAAAAAGTTTTGCCATTATAGCAAAAATGCTTTCTTCCGTACCAGCTAGACCTTCATTTATAGTTCTTTCTAACAAGTGGTAATACTCAGCATTCGCTTGAGATAAAAAATCTTTATGTCCACCAAATAAACCTCCTCTGCAGACATAATCAACTTTGGTTCCGGCATATCTATTGATAGCATTAAACTCAAAACCATGAATTTCTTTGTCTGCTTCATAGGGGTAAGAGAGAAACAAAAAAGGATCTATTTTATCTACGATGCCCTGAAGAACTTTTTCTTCGTAAAAATAATTTTCGTAAACAGTTTGACTGATCCCTGCATCAAGCCATAAGAAGTAATCAGTATCAAATGGATTCCATATTTTAGAGTCATGAACAAAAAACATTTTAGACATGACGATGGGGTTATAATATTCATTTTTGCACTGCGGGCTTTCAGATAACCAACCCGCTTGGTTTTGCCACTTTTGACTAGTTCGAATGGATTGCCACTTATCCCAAAAAGGCGAAAACATGCCAGTCTTTATGTCTTTAAGTTCATAAATGCGAACAAATGTATTATCCTTTGACCTACGTTCCCAGACAAATGACTCCAGCGACTTAGGAATCCAGAGTACCATATTGCATGGTATTTTAAGAAATTTATCAAAGTGCTCTTCGTATCTAGACCAATCGCGTCGGACGCGATTAATGTTCCAGAGACCGCTGACTATGGTTAAATTTTTATTCATATCAAATTTTTATAGGTTTATCGAACTTATCATATCCGATATCTATGTACTTGAATAGCTCTTTTATTTTTACCTCATCATCATTATTACGTCTATTGAGATTGCAGCCCTCGAGAGATTCGTGGGCAGTATTGCCTGTAACTGGAAAGCTCGTACCTACATGAGCCAGCCATTCACTATGATCTGTATAGTTTGTATCATTTTCACTGTATGTCACAAATCTGGGTATCATATGATGTGACATGTATGCTGCTATTACTTTGTCATCGCACCACGTACCATGCTTTCTCACAAAATCATATATGTCATCCTTGAAAAATCTTCTTATATACGATACAGATTTATAATGTTGTACAATATCAACCAGAGAGCTACAACCACAACCAGAAAAATAATAATCACGTGAATCCTTGAACCGGTTAGAAAATCTACCATTTTCATCTCTAGATCTCATACCATCATAACCCACCACACAACTTGGCCATCGCTCTCGATTAGCAACATGAGCTGAAACCATATCCTTGTGATATATTATATCATCATCAACCACTACAATAGTTTGATCCGGGTCTTGAACTCTTCGTAATGTAGGTATTAGTTTGGTTATTGATCCCATATCATGGCATCGATGTATTTCAATCTTTTTGTAATCACAGATCCACTCCGGTATTTCATATAGTTCGCCTGTTGACTTGCAGATCTCAGGAATATTGAAATGCACAACATAATCATCGTAGGATTGATTATTTAGGGATTCAATACACGCTCTAATGCCGTTATCCGCATTAGATTTCAATCTAGATGGAATAGTTGTTAATGTTAATATAACCCTGTCGTTCATTTGTACCAATTGTCGTCTACTATTTTATGACCCTCTTCAATATACGTAGGATAGTAACATTCACTTATCCAGTTATCACTGTGTAAATCTGTAAAGTATTCATCACTCAGTATGGTCCATGGTCTGACATTCCATAAGGAGTCCATCAACTGCTTCATTGTATTACTATGATTAGTTTCAGGTACTGATACATTTTCGTCTGGTAGTTCAGTGATCATATTGTCACCGGCCAGCATGTTTAAAGACTCAAAATGATCATGGAACTTAATATCATCACCCATCAATTTGTCTGATGCCTTATACCACTTAACAGGTACATTATATGCGTGTGAGCATACAACACCATGCAACGAAGTTGATACTATTTTTTCACATGAGTTTACATCATTGATGTACTGCTCTACTTGCGATACTTGTGTAGTTGATGTGATTATTTTAGTATTAGGGAAAGCCTCTGGTTTAGACTTTATGTAATTGACAACATCACCGTCGGATATATGGCATATAACGCCAAGTTTGTGTTTTTTATCCGTATTGGTTGGCTTGTATATTCTACCCAGAAGCATTGCCGGATCACCTAACAATGTATCTGTTACATTTGCGCCTAACTCTTGCAAGCGCGACAATGTTCTAGGGCCCCTGACAGCAACATAATTTGCATTGATGTTAGGCTTTTCATGGGAATACATCAATCCAGTTCCCCACACGTATGTACCAGGAGTACTACTGCCATTTATAATAGAGCCTATCATGGTGGTCTTTGAATCACATGTATGGTGAGCAAATATAAACGGTATGCCCAGTTTCTTAAAGATATAAGGAACGCATGTATCACCAAAGTTTGGCCACGGGCAAAAATTAACTTTAAATCGTCTGTCCATATTACATTTTGTAAAATACTATCTGCCTACCCCATAATAATTTCAGGTAACCATCATCTATTAATTTAGGAGTAAGAAATTTATCCTTACCAGCAGCCTTTGTGTTGAAATCAGTATCATCAATGGATATTAAATGTATATCAGAAAGCTTGTCCTTGGCAGCCTCATACGCTCTCAGATGATTCTCTGCATATTCATGGCGACCTTTGTCCCATCCATCTAAAAATAGAAAATCTATCTTACCAGGGAAGTTATGCAAAAACTGTATACCATCCTCAATGCATATGTGTAAATTATCTGGTAAAGGTTTTTTCAAATGATGCTCATATTGTGATTTTAAGACCCTATCACATCTTTCATCCACATCAACTGTATAGGTCTCAAAACCTTCATTGGCCCAAAAATATGTAGAATGACCATCCTGACAGCACGCAGGTGCTTCAGCCGGAGTCATTGTATAACAATTCTCGTAATAATTTAAACATTTTTGCGTGAGCTCCATTCTAGTAGACCCAATCTCAACGACGGTTTTAGCGTTCATTATTTTTAGCATTTCAATGGTTTTCTTTATCCATGGAGCTGGATAATTTCTTAGGTCATTTTCTTCTGGCGTTAATACATCATGTGTCCAGTAGAGAGTGTTTACCTTAAAACCATCTGCACATTTTTGTAATTGTTTGAGTATATTTGCTCTATTCATAAGTTTGTAATTGTTTGAGTGTATTTGTTCTATCTATAAATTTCGCTCTACTCTTTCTGCCCAGCCACGTTTTTTACTATTGGCCCAGTAAACTACACGAGCTGGCTTTTTGTCAGTTAAAAACATTTCTTCGTAATGTATTGGTTTTGAGTTTTTCATAAATTGATTTAATTGTTCTCCTTCGATTGATTTAGAATAAATTCCTTCTCCGTTTTCGTCGTCAAATGCAACTAGTATCGATTGATAATCATCTTCTGGCATTTCATGCCTCTCGAGATTGACTAAGTGATAAAAAGAAAACATAAAACTATTTTCCCACTCCTGTTCGTTTTTATAGGGATATGGATTAGGGGCAAAGTTATTGTCTTTAGTGTATTTTTGAAAGCTTTTCTTTTTAAAATGAATGCCCGCATATTTTTCGTAATCGCGAAGAGTGCGTTTTTTTCCTAAACCATAATCTCCGAGGTCAAGACCGTTATCTTCTACACCTATGAGTTGGCGAATTCTTGCTCGAGCAGAATCGTTACCCTTCCACCACATGCTTTCGCCGCGTTTACTTTGGTCGTCCCAAACTAATTTACCAGCACGCTCTTCCCTCATTGTTGCATGCCATATAACTACTCTATGCGGATGAAAAAGATCATAACCATGAGTAAAACTTCTAACAGTTAGATTTAATTCTTCACCAGCAAAAAATATATTTCTATCGTGTCTCACCTCTTTTGCCCACTGATTTGGACCAAATGCAAAATGCCCACTTAAAAATCTTGCTGGATAAGGTTTCTTTAAGTGTTCCCAGCCACCATGAACTGCTGTTGGTCTAATAAAAATAGTTCCATGAGGATAAAAACATGCCGCTTCAGAAAACCAAGGTTCCTTAACTCGATCTTCTGGGTCATTAAAAGGATTATAGTAAGGTAGGTATCCACAAATAATTGGGTTGTGTCCTTCGGATTTTAAATCATCATACCAACCAATTAAAGTATCATCCCAGTTTTTATCAAACCTGTGATGAGAATCTAGCTGACACACAAAATCTTCATCAGTTAGTAATTCATCATTTATAATTGCTCGAGCAGTAGCCAAACCTTTAGCTTGCTCATAAGGCATATCGTAAATTTTAAACCTGGAGTCTTTCCTGTATTTATCTAGGTTGTCAAAACCATCTTTATCACAAAATTGCCTACATATACCAAAATGAACGCGCTCTGGATGTTTTGCATTATCAAGAGCACTTTCAATAGTGGGTATTAATTCTGGCTCTCTGTATGCGGGTAAGTGTAATAATATAGTTCTCAAGGAATAGGGACTTCTCCTTCTATAATATTCATCCAACCTTTAGATTTTGAGTGAGGCCAAACAAGCCACTTGGATGGAATTTCTGAAGTCTCAAATTTCCTCCAAAACCTAACAAAGTCATCTTTAGGATTAGAGTTTAATAAGTTATTAACTTCCTTTTCATCTGCATCTAACCTTACCATTTCATTGCCATCTTTATCTTTAAAAGCCATAACCCAGACATCATAATCTTTTTCAGCGAAAGAAGGCTTGTGTAAGTCGATGCAATACTTAAATTCAGAAACGAATTTAGATTCGTATTCTTTTTTGTTTTTATATGGAACTGGTGGCTCTTTTCTGTCTATAGTATCTTGATGAATTTTTCTATCTTTAAATCTTATACCAGCATACTTTTCATAATCACTAAGAGATCTAACTTTACCTAACCCGTATTTTTTAAAATTTGATTTCCTTAAGCCATCCATCCCTAATAGTTTTCGATATCTAGTAAAACTTTCTTTATTAAGTTTATTCCACTTAGGTATGTCGTCCCAATGCCTCTTTCTGCCAGACCTAGTATAGTGATGCCATACCAAAGGTTTAGGTAAATGAAATAAGTCATAACCATGAGTGAACGCTCTAACCGCAAGAGAACTTTCTTCCCCATGAAAATACAACTTAGGGTCATAAGGAACTTCTTCTACAAAAGACCCATCACAAAAAATAAAATGACCACTAAGGAATCTAGCTTTTTCTGGTTTAGATTTTTTTTGCCAGTTATTAATGCTTTCTGGAAAAATAAATATAGGACCCTCAGGCATAAACCTATCAATATAAGTTCTCCAAACATCATCTAGTTTAGATTCACCTTTTATGTCTGGATCGTAAGAAGGTAAATAAGATGATAGTATAGGCTTTTTGTGCCCATCTTTTTTTAAGTTGTTTAAAATCTTTTTAACCTTGTGATCCCAGTCCTGATCGAAGCGATGATGGGAGTCTAGTTGAAAATAATATTTTTCGCCGCTATAAAGTTCTTGAATTTTACTTCTAGCATGGCAAACTCCCAAGCTTTTAGAGGCAGGGGTTTCTATAATTTTAAAGTTTTTTTTATTTTTATATTTCGTTAAGTCATTAAATTTATCATCTTTATGATACTGATTAGATATAGCAAATACTAAATTTTGAGGAGATTTAGCCTTTGATAAACAATCTTCTATCGTAGGAATTAACTCTGGGTCTCTATAAGAGGCTATACTGACGAATATTTTATTGTTCTTCATTTTCAAAAATTTTATTTATAGTATAATAAAAATACTCTTTTAATTTTCCATTTGATTCAAATAATTCTAGTAATTTATTGTCACCTTGTACTTTTTCTGGACATTCTATTTTATTTGATTTTATATCTTTTAAAATATCTTCATCAAAAGATATCCATGCACCTTTCTTTTCTATATATCCCCAGAGGTACATCATGTCTATTAACTCTTTCTCTAGCCATATTGAATTTCCGTTTGTTCGACCATAACGAATAGGGTAGCGAACTTGAGCTCCAGTTTTTTCGTTAACACTTTTACGAAATCTAATTTTACAATAGTGACCTATTGGGTCTCCTTTATCTTCTATTTTAGAAGCGGATGGATTTTCCCACATTATGTCATTATTATAACGCTCTTCAAATTCAAGAATGAAATTAGCATAATGCTTGATAGCATTGCCCCCAGCCTGTTTAACTTTTGGGCCGCCTCTAGCTGCATAAGGATTAGCTGCGACTTCCACCCTAACTTGAGAAGTTAGTAGCATCATGTGACCCATTTTAGTGATAGGTAGTACCATTTTTTTGAGGAATACAGAGGTTACAAGCGCTCCACCAGCAACTTGCTCGCTTTCATTAAAAGGCTTATCAATATCATTCATTCTACACAATGCATCAACGCTATCGATGATAAACATGTATTTCTTTTTATCTTCATTATTGAAGACTAAGTCTCGAATAAACTCAAATACTTTTTCAAAAATATTGCAATCTAAAATAAAGAATTTTTCTGGGTCTTGATCGACTCCGGTTCTTTTTAGCATCTCTTTACTTAATCTGCCTTCAGATTTAACTATAATAACCATACCTTCATTACCAAAATGTTTTTGGAAGTTTTTAGCAACAGTTAAGGCACAACTGGTTTTTCCGCCTTCGTTAATTCCAGTAAAACGATGAGCTCCAGCAGGAAAACCTCCGCCAAGAGCTAAATCTAAATTAAGACTTCCACTTGATATTTTATACTCTTCTTCATTGAATGAATTAAAGTGGTATTTTTTATTTTCTTTATTATCTAAAAATTTATTAATCTGCTCTAATGTTTTACTCATTTAAAAACTTTCTTATCGTTTTGGGCTTTCTATTTATAATTTTATCATAACCAATTTTGTCTGTCAACTTTATTTTTTTATATTCTGGTATCTTGTAATGAAATTCTTTGTATTTTTTATCCAGTAAAGATCTACCGTATTCACTCTGGAGTATAACAATCGAGTCCCAACCCATGTTAAAATGAACTTTTTGCCAAAAGTTTTCATCTGGATACAAAGACATTAATTTTTTTAAAACTTTGTACTCTCTAGTCCAGAATGGACCTTTAATATTCTTTGGGGGAGTTATTAAATTGAGTAGGATTTGTTTTTTATTTAATTTTGCCACAAATTATACTGTAGCATAAAGAAACTAAATAGTCAATCAAAAATCGTCTTCTAGTGAGCCGCTTTGTTGGTACTCTCGAACTCTACGCTCAAAGAAATTACCCATAGCTTGAACATCAACAACCTCTCCAAGCCAAGGGAATGGGTTTTTATCACTAGGAAATCTATAGTCGAGACCAATGGCTTCGAGCCTACGATTACCAATGTAATGCATGTAGTCAACAAACATTTCAGCATTGAGACCGAGTATTCCTGTTGGTAATACATCGTGAGCATAAGCAATCTCAAGCTCAACTGCTTTTTTGATATGAGAAACAAACTCATCTTGTATTTCTTGAGTCCAAATATCAGGATTTTGCTCAATAAGGGTATTAATTAAATAAGTACCAAAAGCAATGTGGGAACTTTCATCTCTCAGAGTATATTTAATTTGATCTGATATACCTTGAAGTTTATTTTGTCGACCGAGTGCAAGCAACATGGCGAAACCACTAAAGAAAAATGTACCTTCACATACAATCCAATAAGTTAAGAAGTTACGTAGTATTTCTTGCTTACCTTCTTTGGTTGTGGAGTCAAAGTCTTGACGGCTGATATCATCAGTGATACTCATTAAAAAATCATCTTTAGCTTTAATGCTGGGAATGTTTTCATAAGCAGCAAATACTTCTTCTATATCGAGATCGAGACTATCGCAAATATAAACTACCGTGAGGTTGTGAAGACTTTCCTCAAAAGCTTGGCGCAAAATGTACTGACGACATTCAGCATCCGTGATAAAGCGAAAAGCAGAGAGTAACAAATTGTTACCAACCAAAGACTCAGATCCAGCAAAAAATCCAAGACAACGTTTAACAAGTAGTTTTTCATCTTCTGTAATTTCATTGTTTTTCCATTGTTTTATATCTGATTGCATGCTAATCTCGGTAGGCATCCAATTATTTGCGCAACTTTTTAAAAATAAATCCCAAGCATATTTGTGTTTGTGTGGTAAAATGCGATTAACACCAGCTATATTTTCAGTCAGAAGTTTTCCAGTTTTTGTGTCCATAAATATATATCGATAATTTTATTGTTTTGGTTTATTAAATTATAGCAAAAATAAAAAAGAATGTCAAATTCAAACATTAACCTGTAACATTCTTTAGCTTACGAGGTGATAATGTAAGAATTACAGAGGATTCAAGAAATCTTACGCCGTTAATTTCAACATTGAATTTTTCTGTTTGAAAATTAACCGATGAGTTTGGGGAAATTAATAAGAAAGTGTCTTCGTTATCATTTAAAGAGACGTTATTTAAAAAGACGTTTTCTACAGTTTCTTGGTTTCCTTCTTCTCCTGTAACTACGTTAATTACTTTTACAACAGATAACCCTAAAGATTTGTTGTTTGTGGCTGGGTTTTTCGAGTAGGAAAGATTTAATACTAAACCATAATTTCCATCAATATTTGCGTCATCGCTAAATTGTGCAAGTAAACCATCTGCATCTAAAGCAGAAAGATCACCAGTGTATGAAATATTATCATCGGCGCTTAGATACTTAAAAAGATAAACACTTGAGCCACTTGAGTCACTTGGTAAATTTAATTGCCAGCTTAAAATCGTAGTATTAGATAAAAAATCATCAATTGAATAGAGTGTCATTTGATCGGAATTTGAAGGATCGTATTCTGTATATAAAGATAAATTAGGAAACGATAAAGAAGGAGTAATTGTCGGACTAACTGTTTGTGTAGGAGTAAATGTTTGTGTTGGAGTAACTGTGTTTGTTGGGGAAAGTGTAATACTTGGTGTTACTGTATTAGTTTGTGTTACTGAAGGAGTAGGTGATTGTGATGACGCTGGTGTTTGACTGTTTGTTGGAGTAATCGTTGGAGTAATTGTTGGAGTAACTGTTTGTGTTGGAGAAACTGTTAGGGTGGGTGTTACTGTATTAGTTGGAGTAACTGTTGGAGTAACTGTTAAAGAAGTTGTTGGAGTAATGGTAGGAGTTAAAGTCGGTGTTTCAGATGGGGAATTTGTAATTGTTGGTGTGATTGTGTTTGTTGGTGTGACTGTGCTTGTTGGAGTAACTGTGGTTGTTGGAGTTGGGGTTATTGTAGGAGTTACAGTAGTCGTTGGTGTAGGTGTATGAGTTGGAGTAACTGTTGGTGTTCGACTCGGTATGGGTGTTAGAGATATACCTGAAAGGTTATTTAATTTCTTAAATTGAAGTAAAATACTGCCAAAACCAAAAAAATTAAAACGAATTAAAGAACCATCAGATTTAAACGTGTATTCAAAATCATCTCCAATAGAAAAACTACCTATAAAAATTCGGTTATCTGTAGATTCATATACATTTAACAAAAAACTACTTCTATCAAAAACAAAAACTAATGCTTCAGTTGAATTTGCATCTTTTAAAATCCACTCTGAATTTTGACCATCATCTATTAAGGTAATTGTTTGAGTTTGAGTTGGCCTTAATGAATTAAAATTAAAAGAGAAAGGTTCATTGTTTGAAATTTTATGGGAAAAATCTGTATTATGCAAGCTACCATATGGTAAATATTTGCCATCAATAATCTTAGGTGGAGATCTCCATTGACCATTATTTAATTTAGTGTTTTCTACACCTTTAAAGAAAAAACCAAGATCACTTTGTTGTGGATCACCAATTACAACATCAAATGTTAAGTCAACTAATTTATTAGTTCCAATATTGGAACGAAAGGATTCTGATTTTAAAACTGACTTTTTAAGATCAATAGAAAGTATATTACGCATATCAAGAGGTTCGCGAGTAATACACTCTGAATAGTTCATTTTGATATTAATGTCGTACTCTTTTCCACACAACAAGTCAACTAGATTACTAGCCTTTAAATCGGAAGCTAAAACACTAACGTTTAAATTGCAAGTTACAGGGAAATCTAGCTCCTTTGAATGTGGGTAAATATTTCCAATTAAATTAAAATCAGTTCTAGTAATAGGAATTGAAAGATTAAAGCTTTGAATGTGAGTAATACTTTTTGCTCCAAAAGATTCAAATGCATGACTAGGAGTTTCAGTTGAAAATAATGTTGAATCATTTAAGCTAAAAATTATATCTCCTGGTCGCAGGGCAGCAATACTTGAACCTTTTTGTGTGGGGGGTAAAGAAAATTGCCTATCAGTAATTAATTGACCGTTATCAGGATGTAAGGCTGGAATCGATTTGAAAGATGTGCCAATATCTGACTTTAAATTTAAACACTCTACTGAAACAGAGCAAGTTGGAATTGACCCAACACCTGCATTAATGATATAATTTGATATGTGGCCATTGCCAAAACTGAGCACAGTTTTTTGACTATTTCGAATGTCAGGAGACTTATCCCCGATAAATGCATCTCTACCTTCTGGCATAGTAAGTATAAAGAAATTATGACCAAATTTGTTATGTATATTGCTCATAATGTCAGACAAGCTTTGAGTTTCACCGTCGGTATTAAAACCTAATAACCGCTCATTTTTTCCATCAGTTAAATAATAAGAAAAGTTTAAATTAACTTGAGGGGCCTCAAGTACAATGGAATGAGTTCTAACTAATTCACCAAATTCATTCACATCCTGCCTATCCATAACAAAATCGTAATCAATGCTTTGAATACGTTGTAGTTGAGAAAGGGTAGAGCCCCATGATGCTTTTTGAAAAGGAGTCAAAACGGATAAATGAGACAAAGCTTGAGCAGAGCCCTGGATGGATGTATTAGAATTATCGAAACCAACTAAAGTTAATATAGGATGAAAATCCTCAAGATTGAGTGAGGATTGAGGGTCTAAATTTTTATTATCTTGTTGGTTGAAAGTTGTGTAAGTCCAGTTTGTGGGAAATGGATCGTTTTGATGATTAGATTCACTTCTTGAAGAAGTGCCATTGCATATATTGAAAAATATTTTTTGGCCATCAATATGATCACCTGTAATCCAACACTCTCCGATACTTGTTTCATTGGTGGAATGTATAAATTTAGGTTCGTAATATAAGTGATGCCCAGTAGCATCTGGAGAAATAAACAAAGCTTCACTTTGGTAGGTAACTCTATTTCTGGATGTAAAATTACTCACTCCTATAAAATAATACGATATCTAATATATGTTATCAAATATAACAAATTTTGTCAACAGTTTTATTAAAGATTGATTCCGAATTTATTTGCAAGATATTGCTCATGTAGAGATAAATTTGAATCGCTAATATCTGATGTCATGATAATATCCCCAAGGTCTCCTGCCATGGTGGCATTTTGACCAGCATTGGAATAAAAGAATATGTTTCTGTTTGTGCTAGAACTAAAGTGATTAGCCGATGGATAACTCATATCAGAAATAACAGCGACTTGATTAATTTTAACGGTAATTTTCTCGTTGCTCGCATCAAAAATAAGGGTGTGAATCTGCATGTTACCGTCAAGCTTGTTGGTGGCAGATCCAGTATTGTTGGTGGCTGAATAATTATTACCTAGCTGTGGCCGCCATGCATTTGTTTCTCCAGCTCGATATTGAGATACATTGTGAGAACTAAACCATAAACAGTCATTACTGGCTAAAGGACTTTCTGTAATCTTTGTGGCTATTAACATAGCAAAAGTAGCTCCTGGATAATTAAAAGTTTCAGTTGAGAAGCCTGCGGCCAATCTGTCTGTGATAGAATCGATTCGAATGATATCAACACCATCAACATTAACTATAGTAGGAGAAGGGTTAGCATCTGGACAGCTTAAAGATTTGCCGCCAGCCACTTGATTGTTCCATGTTACTAATGTTGAGCCGTTTATGTTAGAAGGATCAATATTATTAGAGTCCCACCAATTAGATAAATTTATATCGTCAGAAGGAACAAAATCTAAAGAACCGTAACCGGGCTTCATTGGATCATAGGGGTCAGCTTCGTCATAATTAACAGGATAACCCATGTCTTCTAAGAAGCCAATAGTAATTTTACTAAGAGGATTGTAAGAACCATCTTCACTCCATCCAGCCATTAACTCATGCTCTAAGCCTGGATGAAAAACCCCACCAATATTCCTATCATTAACTGAAGTTAAACCAACAACGCCTTCTTCTGGGTGAGAATTAACAGTTCCAGCTCCACCATCATCCTCTACTGGTATACCAGAGAACTGAGAGACATCATAATAAGGTGCAAAATAATCTTTATAAGCTTGAAACGCATGTTCACCTGTATAATAATACTTTGTTTGACTATCTTCTACATAACTAGCAACAGGTTCTCCAGCAATTGTAGTATTATCACTTAAAATATAAGGCCCAATACCAAGCAGGTGGCCAATTTCATGCAATGTAACCCAATATAATTCGCTCTTGTCAGTATTAACTATATTGTCTTTCAAGTTAGGTAAATAATCACTAGCTAAATTTAGATCACCCTCTGTTGGAAAAAATTCACCAAAATTTAAAGTACCATCATAATGAGTGATACCAGCACTACCTAAAACGCCTGGGTCTAAATTTTTAAACGCTATATTAACATCTAGATCCCATTCCGTATTGTGTTGTGTTAAAAATGTTGGATTACCAGCAATAATTCTATCCCATTTATTCACAGCATCTTGAATGATATTTTTATATTCAATATCATCAAATTGAGAATCATTTGTTTGATTGTCAATGTTATATTGAATGTTAGCATCTGGAGAGGAATCAAATATATATTGAGAAATGCTTGGAGTAACTGTAATACTTGGAGTAACACTTGGAGTAACTGTATTAGTTGGTGTTACTGTATTGGTTGGTGTAACTGTCGGAGTAGGTGATTGTGAAGCTGCTGGTG
>Ga0181580_10001136_pt1 | contig 20938 bp, 25 predicted proteins | sample 071ome_23_FD_132413 | JGI IMG/M metagenome (GOLD analysis project Ga0181580, IMG submission 132413) | Coastal salt marsh microbial communities from the Groves Creek Marsh, Skidaway Island, Georgia - 071403BT metaG (megahit assembly) | ecosystem: Environmental > Aquatic > Marine > Intertidal... | reverse complement strand
TTCATAAAATTCAGTTAAACCATACCATTTATTCATTTGATGTTTAGCTTCATTTATAGATAAGTATTTTGTAGAAAAAACTCTTCCAACACCTAATAGATTTTGTAATGGTATTTCCCAATTCCATCCAACTTCATGAGCAATTGTTTGTGTATAATATCTTTCTTGATCAAAGGGTATATGTCCTGCTATAGCATAATCATTGATAATTGCAGGAGAAACTTGTTTCATGGAATCTTGACCATGAAATCCTCTACAATCTATTGTATATTCATTGTCTTTTAATTTATCAAATTTATAAGATTCAGAAATTATATTAACTCCAAGTTCAACACATTTTTCTAAAAGTAATGGTTGAAGTTTAGAACTTTGCATGTGCCAAGCAGTTCTTTGCCTTGGAGCAACATTATGTTTTGAATAATTTAATAACTCAGATTCACATTCACTTAAAGAAAGATTATTGAAATCAACACTATCACTTCTTTCATCACATAAAGGAAAGGTCCATGAATGTCCATTATGATTCCAATTATCATGTTTAACATAAAATTTGTATGTGGAATTGCAACTGTTCATCCACTCTTCATCTGAATCAAAAATGGTGTCGAAATATTTTGATATGTAAGGTTGTGAGGATTCACCAACTAATAAAGGTTTTATATTTTTATCAAAATATAAATTCACTTCAATATCAGGAATCATTTTTTTAAGATAGGTAGCAAACATTAATCCAGCAGTACCGGAACCAACTACATTTATTTTTTCTTTAATCATAATTATACAAATATAAACGTTGAAATAGAAAATCTTTCTTTATCATTCAATTCAATTCTATGTTCTAGTTTGCTATCAAATAATAATATTCGATTTTCACTCATCATTATTCTTGATTTATTTTTTAATTGAAATCCTTTTTGATTTTGATGAATGATAGTATATTTTGAAGTATCAATATGATACGGCATTCTACTATAATAAGTATCATGAGCTATGCGGAAATTTTTATTATAAGGATAGAAATTTAAATGAGATGATATTTCAGCCGAGTTTATATCAAAAAAATTTTCAAAAAGATTGCAATGTTTAAATTCATTTTGATATTTTATTATTAATAAATCTAAATTATTTTTATCTTCAGTTAGTACATCAAATAAATACTCACTATTTTCCTTTTTTATATTCTCATGACTATTTTTTATTTTTATATGTTCTAATGTCCAATTGTGTATGATGTATTTAAATTCTGTTCCAGTATACGAATATCTTATTATATTATGATATTCATTTTTATTATGAACAATGTCTTTAAATTTATTTAAAATTTCTGTAAAATAAAACACTTCATTTGGACCGCAATCATAAAATATATTCATTTTTAAAGAGAATGGAAAAGCCTAACTCTAATAGCTATTTTTTGTTTAACTTTATCTTTTTCAAAATTCATACCAGCATGAATAACATAGGGATTTAAACTAATGATATCACCGGGATACCAATTGAAATAATTTTCAAAATCCAATCCCTTTAGCCATAGTTTTCTGCATGTCATATAACGCATACCTTCAAAATCTTTCATAGTAAATTTATTGTGATGTTCTAAAGGATTACCTTCGTTATCATAAAATTCATCAAACTTATCATATCCTTTTCCAAATTTATTATAGAAATTTTTGTTACCAAATATGGCATCTTTAAGTGTATTAGTTAATTGCCATTCGTATCCATATGTTCCATAGAATAAATAATTTTGTTTAAAAAATATGGTTCCACCCCACTTATAATTTAAATTATCTGTTTCTATATGAATAGGAATTAATAATGTTTTAGCATGAAAATTGATATCCCAATATGTGCCATCTAAATGCATGTTAGATGGCTTTACTAACTTTACAATTTCCCCACCGATTTTATCTTTTTCAACCCAAGGATATACTTTTTTAATATAGGGAAATATTATATTTTTAATATTTAAAAATATGTCCGGGTATATATTGTATGGACGATTTGCAAAATCTATAGTTTCTGGATTTAGTTTATCCTTTACATCATTATATATGTCTGTTAAAAATTCTGTTGGTATAATATTTTTAAAACATTGTGGTTTAGACCAAAAGCTCCAGAATTTTTTACTTTGTTTTAAATCTTCAATTTTTAATTGATTTTGTCTTAGTATAGTATTTTTCATTTAATTTTTATTTGGTGCAAAAAAATATAACAATGAATATCTATCATTATTTATGCCTCTATTATCTACCCTATGGGTCAATGCATTATATTTTTTATCAGATAATTTTTGAAGATTCCAGCCTGTATGAAAAATAAAACTATTCTCTCTGCTTTGTATATCTACCCACTGTTCGTTTTCAAATCTTTGTAAATCACTATAAACATCATCATGAAATATTAATGTAAATGTAGTACCATCCCTATGTTTTCCTATACGATATGAATTATTATTATATTTTTTGTATATTGGATAATGCAATAATCTTAATACAGAACCAGTAGAACCGTTCTTAGTATAGATGTGTTGCGATTGAAGGTCTCCCGGATTAAAATTTAATATTTTTTCAAGCGATAAAAGAAGCATTAATGATATAGAATATAAATAATTTTTAGCATTTAAACAATCATATTTAAAATTGTCTATATCTGGATAATCATAAATAGATAATTCTTCATGTATATTGAAAGATTCTTTTAAATCTCCAGGCGATGCTTCAAATTCTTGATTTGCCTCACATTTAGTGTTTATGGTCGAATAAATATTTTCATTTTGTTTTTGAAAAGAAGATGCCACTGTCTCTTCTTCCGGGTAAAAATAACCTAACTTATCATATTTTTGTGAAAAGGGGCCTTCTCTAGTAACTTCATATTTATTTTTATAGTTTTGATCTTTATCAAAAAAATATTTAGCTTGTGAAAATAAATTTTCAACTATCAATTTATCGTAGTTTTTAAAATAACAATAGCCAAATTTTTTTAAATATAAGTCTAATAAATTTAAATTAATATCATATAAATCTAATGTTCTCATTCATACTCACGTATATATATTGCCATTGATATAATACCATTTCTCTTTATATTATTTAAAACATAATAATTTTTATTGTGAGTATATAATAATTTATTTTTTGTAAAATAACTTTTATTTTTAAAATATATTTTATTATTAGATGTTATTAATTTGAAATATAAATTTTTTATATTCATATCATATGGTCTAAATTTTAAAGATTCTATATTTTTCATATAATCATAATAATATATGATTAAGTCTACAGATACGTTTCCATAAAAACTTTCATTTTCATCTTTTTTAAAATTTTCTTCCCATATATTAATGATAGGCTCTTCTACTGTTTGGATAAATTCATCTATTAAATATAACAAATCTTCATTCGTATAAACATGGTTTTCATATGAAATATTATTAGTATCTTTTATATAAGTTTTAGAATAATACATTGAGCCTTCTAAAAAATCTATAGACTTATATATATTATTGCCTATTAAATTATTATATTTTAATTCTTCAATATCATATTCGTTTTTATACCATGCAATAGAATCTTCTAAAAAGTCTTCATTATTAAATATAGATAAACATAATTCTTCAAGTGATTTATAAATTTCTATGGATTCATCAGATAAATCATAAAGTTTATCTTCTAATTCTGGCGTCATATAATACTCCATTAATCATCCATTTTTCTTTAATAGTATCTAAGTCTGTACTACTATGTAATAAATTAAATGGAAATAATTGAATCTCCCCATGTTTCCAATTTACTATTTTATGTACTTTAAGTCCGGACAAACAAGATTTTTTAATATGTGTTAACTTATCATAATCCGGATATTCATCTCTTATTTCAATAGGTTCATTTGTTTTAATATCATAAAGATACTTTATATTAATATTATGAACTTCATTTGATTCATCTGTAACTAAAAATTCATTAGTGTCCACTCTAGTATAAAACCTATTGTCTTCCATGCATTTGTCAAAATAACAAGTTGGTTCTCCATCAGTTAATGGTATTAAAAATCTACAAATAACATTATGAGAATTTCCAAAACTGTTATCACTATCAGTATGTACTTTATGACTCTTTGGTTCAAGTTTTTTTACAGATGCATGAGCTATAATATTATCATGCGGTAATCCAACTTTCTTTAATATATTTTTAAACCATAACTTATAGTAATTATTAAATTTATTTGCATTTACTTTATACCTGTAAGTATATCCCATGTTAGTTAAGTCTTTTAAATTTTCTATATCTAAATTTTCTCCATTTTTACTTATGTTTGCTAACGTTAGGTTTTCATTAATTTCTGAGCAATATCTCTCTATAAATTGATTTTTGTTTATTATTGTTGGAGTATTCAATACTAATACTTCATTTAAAAAATTATGAACTTTCATATTTTTCCATTAATTCTTTAAAATCTTTACCTCTCACAGATTTAATTAAATCACAATAAACTAAGAATCTTTTTTGTATTTTATTTAACTCTACATGCCCTACATTTAATGCGTTTTTTATTTTATAAAAATCATCAGCATCAATTTTATTTTCTACTTGATTAATAATTTTATTTTTTATTCTATCTGGAAGTGCAGATGGATGAGAAAAATTAACAACATTTATAGATGGGTCTACCGCTAAACCAAGCATATTTATTTCTTCCTCAGTGTATTTTTCTTTAAGTTCATTCATTCTAGATTCGTAAAACTCGGTTGGTGTTGGTTCAGTATCTGCTATATTAATATAATACTTATAACCATTTTTATGACAATAATCTATAAAATCATTTAAACCAATTGCACTATATGATGATAGTGTATAGTATAATCCTATCTCAAATTTATGAGGAAGTTTATCTTGATAAGTGATTAGTTTTTTTATATTAGATTCTACTCTATTCCAATTAGCAGGAAATCTAACGAATTCAAATACATCTTCAATACCATCAATACTAAAATTTATCATACATTTTTTAAATCTAAATAAACATTTTATATGTTCATCTGTAAAAATGGTTCCATTTGTATTAGTAACAAAGCTAACGTTTTTTAATTTTATAGGGTCAATATTATAAATTATTTTCCAAAAATGTTTTGCAAGCATTGGTTCTCCTCCATAAAGTTCTATTTTTTTAGGAGTTAGCGTTTTTGTTTGCAAATACATTGATAATATTTTTTTCAGATAATCATGTTCAAGATATTCCGGTTTAGTTTTTACTAAAGAAGTTCTCATATGTTTTAATTTATCTACGTCCTCATTCCATTTACTTGAATATTGAGGACTACACATGATACATTTTAAGTTGCAAATATTTGTAATCTTTAATTGGAGATGTGCAGGAAATATTAATTTTTTGGTAAAAAATCTTTTATATCTATATAAGTCATCATATCTTTTAGAAAAATTAAAATTATCTTCTCTAGAATAACACACACCACAATCTTGATGGTCAGGTTCATCAGATAACATTCTTTCTCTGACAGATTCCATTTCTTCTGAATTCCAAAATTCTATAAAATTCTTATTAGTTTTATATCTTTTAGAACTCACACAACATAATTTAGCAGTTTCATTAGTATTAATTTCTATACTATAGAAAGGTACCGGACAATAATGCTTTAATTTCTTTTTATCAATCATAAATTATCTTATCTGTTCGCATATTAATAATCTTAATACCCATTTATTTGTAAAAGTTTCATTATAAGTAGTTGTACAATGCATTTGAAAAGGATTTATAGATACTGCTGTACCTAATTTCATATCAAATATATTTTCCAAATCTAATCCATAAGTTAATACACCATTGAATTGATGGGATATGTGTTTAAATTTATCTTTGTTTTCTTCTGTCAAAAAACAATTTTCATGTTTTTCTAATATATTATTTTTAGAATCTTCAAAATTAAAATCTTTATATTTTTTATTTTGAGAATATAATATATCAAATTCTAATCCTCCATTGATAAAATGATTATAATGTTGTTTAAATGTGACTAATGAAGTTTCAATTTTTTCCGAATCGTTCAACTCTGTTTCAAATGCTATAGGCATTATTAGAGTTTTAGTTGCGCAATATTTTTTTCCATATCTCTCTGCAACTGGATAATGTCCATCAATGTGTGGTTTGGTTGGCTTTTCTAATTTTAAAAGACATATATTATCTACTATAAAATTATGATATTTTAGATAAGGTCTTCTTAATTTTTTTTCAAAGAAATTAGTAATTTGAGGTGTTTGTAATTTAAATATAGTAGGTTCTCTTCCATGTATATCTGTCTGAGATATTCTTGGTTGATTCCAAATAAAAAATCTTTCTTCTTCATTCAAAAAATTTTCTACATTTAAATCTATTAAATGTGACCTCTTAGAAATAAATTGCCTATAAAAATTTTCTTTCATGATAAGTTTAAAATATTACATAATAAATTTAAAATTGTTTTTTTATCTACCCTTAAATCACTTATAGAATTTGTAATGATGTTGTGATGAAGATTATGCCCTATCTGCTCACAATTAGTCATAGTGGACCAAAGAACTATACCTTTTTTCATATTATCTTTATTACATGCCAAGTGTTGAACACAACTGTCGATAGATACAAAAGTATCACAATTACTCACAACTTCTTGTAATGTCAATATATGTTCATCCTCTACTGTACAAATTCTTTCTAGAGAATCTAATCTTTTATCGTAGACATCATTATGCGTTTTGATTATCATCATGAAATGAGTTTTAATATTATCATGAATATATTTTATTAATTCATATTCATCATTATAATTTCTCAATGTCATATTATCTTCACGTACAATATCACCAAACGGATGAGTACCACCTTTCAATTGAAAAATTATATATGGCATTTTGATAGCTTCGGTCACACCTTGATAAAAAGTTTTAGCAATATCATCCGTATATATTTCTACATAATCTTCAAATCCTTCCGTCTTTAATCCTAATAAATTTCTCCATGAAACTAAAATATGCTCATCACCTTTGATATAATTTGATAGATACGGTTCTCTATAAATTATATCATTAAAATATTTCTTATATAATTCTGAAACAGGACTATTTACATTAATAGAAGACCTAACTCCTGGATGATATTTAAATAATTCTGGATAAGGAGAACTAATTGAAATTTGATTATCGTCTTTCTCACACAATTCATTTATAAAATTTGAGAATAATGAAACTTTGCCTAATCCATTGTTTACAATATATAAATTAGTTTTTGTTATTTCATTAATACTAGAATTTATTTTCATTTTTCACCAATTATAACTATGTACTTTATTATTTTTTCATTTACATATGATTCTGTTATTTTTAAATCTAATACATTAAATCCAATGTCTGTAAATAATTTATATGTAGTATTCTCATTCAACAGCAACCACTTATTAGTAATTAGTATATGTTCTGGAATACCTAATATCCTAAAACCTCTTTTATTAATTAATTCCTCATGCAGAAAATAATGAAAAAATTTTCCTTTCTTTTTTAGTACACGCAAAGTTTCTGATAACCAATTGATATTCTTACCCATCCAATGAAGTGATGATAGTGACATAACTAAATCAAAGTAATCGGTTTCTATATTATTCCATACTTCTTTTTCACACACATCACCTACTATATTATGACCTAAATCTTCTATATCTATTCCCGTAATAGATGATTTTATTTGGTTAGCATAGTTTAAATCTCCACATCCTAAGTCTAATATTTTACAATCATTTATTTTAAAAACCAAATCACCTACAATTATATTATTATCATGTATGATAATATCTGTAAATGTCTTTTTATAAGTTCTCATACTTATCTAAACTTAGGTCCACTATACCAGCATATGAATGCTTTTCTATATCCTTCTGTTATAGGTTTAACTTCATGTATAGCAAATGTGGGGAATATAAGTATACTTCCTATTTCTTTCTGATGTTTAGGTTGATGTACTTTTATTTGTTCTTCTACTGTAGTATGTCCACCTTCATATTCAGATTCTTCTGTTAATTGAATAATAATTGTTAATTTTCTATCGAAATAATTATTATCCCAATGACCTGTATCATCATGTGCTTCAAACCAATCACCCGGACGATAGTACATTAGTTGTCTCGACATCAAACCAAAACTAATATCTAAATAAAAATTTTCAGCATTTGCTTTTTTTGCATAGAAATCTATTTTTTTATCTAACCAATCAATAGGTTCATCAAAAAACATATGCTTTCTACTTCTTTCTTCTCTGAAATACTTATACCAAGGACTATCTGGTGTCACATTATCTTCCGTGAATGATTCTTCTTCATTCCAATAAGACCATAGTAATTCACATTCATCAATAGTAAATGCATTTCTTTTGAAATAATAAGGCTTACGACAATCAGATAATTCTGAATAGCTATGCTTTTCTAAAACACTATCATCTACATTCAAATCATTTGGATTATTAATCATTTAAATTTAGGTCCAATAACGTTCACATTTAAAAGTTTTCTCAAACCTTTAGTAATAGGATTTATTTTGTAATAGTAGTAACTTGGTATCACTAATACACTTCCTATATCAAATTTAGATTTATCAATAGGAATCGTACTCATGAATTCTTCAAACTCACCACCACCAAATTCATCATTTCTATTTAACTGGATAAGCATTGTGATTTTTTTATCGAATGGTAGTGGATTGAACCACCAATCACAATCATGATGCCAATCTATAAAATCACCTTCATGAAATTTTAATAAATTTATGTACTCTATTTGAGTAACATCTATCATGAAATTTTTGTTATTTGCATCAGAAAGAATTTCATTCAAGGGTTTTAATAACCATTTATAATCTTTAATTTCAAAAAATTTATTAAAATCTATATTATGAAATCGTGAACGCTTATCGTTGAATGGTTCGTATTTTATTTTTTCTGATATATCTATTATTTTTTGACAAATAATAGGATGGAAAAAATTTTGATAAATTATAAATGGAGATTTTTTATACTCAATAACATGATAATCATCTTCTCTACCAAATAATTTATCTTGATAGCCTGAACTAATAGTAGCATCTATCTCATCATGTTCATCTTTATTCATAATGATGGTCTCCTGATATCACCTTCAACTTCTAATACTTTTTTACCAGTTAATAATTTAATAGCTCCTTTCATTATTCCCATATTATAAGAATATTCATTCCAACATGTTTGAGAAAATTCTTGACCTGTTAAAAACATACAAGAACCTTGACAAAGTTGAACAACTGGACAGTGAGTGCATTCCTCTCTCCAAGACCAGTGTCTGCTGGATTTTATAGTAACATCTTCAATATCGTCTAAATGACCTGCATGATGATTTTTTTCAAGACCTACATTTTGACATGTCATTACGTTACCTTTTAAATCTACCGCTATATCGTCATCACGGTCCATTCCACATTTTTGTCCAACAAAATCAGCATTCTTTTTATATAATAATGTTCCATAAAATTCATTAATTTTATCAACAATTGAGAACACACTTAACAATGGTTGATTTCCTTCAGCAATACCAGCATAAACTCTATCTTCAAAATCTTTTGCATAATCAACACTAAATTTACCCGTTCTATCATTCATTGCTGTGTTCATATCATATGCTTCTACAACACCTTCTGCAGAAATTGGAACATTAATATCGTTAAATTTATTTTGAAACCATTTAACAGTTTCTTCAAAATTTCCATTTTCCTTAGTCCATACTATACTAAAAGAAAATCCCAATTCATTTCTTTTATTAAGTTCAATCAGTTCTTTAACTAATTCAAATTTTCTAGGACTATCTAGAGGGTCTGGACCTCTCAAATGATATCCAGGTCCATCATGTGACATTGTTATTGCAAATTTATGTTCTTTGAAAAAATCTACTTTTTCTCTCGTAAGAAGAGAACCATTAGTAACCATATTAAATTCTAATTCTGAATCACATCTTTCTTTGAGGACAGGTACTAATTTTTTAATTTTTTTCCAATATAATAATGGCTCACCGCCCCAAAATTCTACACTTGAACAATCTGATAAATCTAATCGCTGGTCTAACTTTGCAATGAAATCATCAACGTCTTCATCACTAGTAACTGTTGCATCTGGCACAAATGATGCTTGACTGCAGTACTCGCAACTATAATTACATTTTAACCCAAGTTGTATTTTCAAACGCATTGGCTGATTAACTTTTTTACCTGGATTAAAAAATGGATGAATAGGATCTACTAAGTGAGCATGACCATAATCTTTAGGTGTTTCAACATAATAATCGTTTACTTTAGTAATGCCTATTGGATTTTTTTCATAAAGATTTTGACCAACTTCGTTTGTCAATAAACTTTGATAGGGATTATAATATAATTTCTGGCCACCTTCGCAGGTAAGTGTGTAGGTCAAATTTTTATCTAACATAATATTTAATAATTATTTTTGATTGATATGATAATGATAAGATATCCTTGAATCAAATGAGTATGCTTTTATACATTTAATTTTATTACAATTATCAACACTCAACATTTTGTATTGATGTATAAATTTTGAATTATCTTCTAGTTTTTTAATATTTTTAGTTTTAATTTTTCTGTATTCAAGCAAGCAACTCATATTTCCTCAAATAATCTAATTGTGTCAAACTATTTCTAAAAAATTCCTTTCTCTTCTCTTCATAGAAAATTTTTATATCTTCATAATTTTGTTTAGAAGTAAACTCTATTACTGATTTATCTTCTAAGTTTTCTTCTCTTCCAGATTTTTCATACACCTCTAAACCATTAAAAATACAAATAAAATTAAATTCATCAAAGAATATATAAGGATTACTTGGTTGATAATATATAGGATATTTATTCCAAATCATCATTTTAAATGTAATAGTCTCTTCTATACCTCCGATATCATTTTCCTTTTGTTCAATAGTATCTTTAAATTCAAATAAATCTTTTCTCAAATCCCAAAAATCCGTATCACTCCTTTTAGAGTAATAATGTAAAAGAAGAAAATCTGCAATCTCTCTAATCAAATTGTTTACAGTATCATTATAATCTAATTGTTTTAAATTAAAAAATTCTTCATCTAAATATATTTCTTCACTATTAGATAAGTCTTGCTTTTCAGAATCATCTAATGCCATGTTTACTTCATTTATAGATTCAGTAAATTTAAATAACTGTAGAATACAACTACCTAATGATGTGGCTTCTAAAGGCTCTACAAAACTTTGAGACATTCCAATTGCTATGCAATTTCTATTCCAAGGTTTATCTACATATCCTGCATCAAATGTTAATTCACGTTGAACTGTAATTGGTTCACCTATAAAAGATTCTATTTCTTTTTTAGCTTCATTAAAATCTATATATCGGTCGTCAAATACGTATCCACATCCAATTCGATTTTGTAATGGAATTTTCCACATCCATCCAAAATTCATTGCAGTAGCTTCTGTCCAACAATCAATTTTTTCATCAACTGGTAAATTAAAAGCTAATGCTGAATTTAAAGTTAAGAATGGAAACGGCCACATATCATAGTCATCAAATGATGATATAACTATTTTAGACTGACCACTACAGTCAAAAATTAAATCACATTCATATTCATTTAAATTCTTAGTTTGAACTTTTTCAACCAATTGTTCTTCGTTTTTTATAATATCAAATACAGTATCTCTAACATGATTCACACCCAATTCCAAACATTTTTCTTTTAGAAAGTTTCCTAATAAGATGGAATCAAAGTGAAAGCTGAGTCCTGTATTATATTCTTCTCCACCAGCAAGAATGTGTATATCTTCTATTGAATGATCAGGAATGGTACTATCTATTGGAAATACACTGGTACATTCTAAAAAATCAACACTGGCATCATTATATACTCTATTCCAATATGATTTTTTTAATTTTCTATAAAAATCTTTAATTTCTATATCTTTATTTACATCATATTCATGTTGTATCAACTCACCCGTTTCTTCATCATATACGTTGAATTCATTATCTTCTTCCGTTTTTTCAGGCCATTCTATATTAGAAATTTTTAAAAAATTTCCACTGAAAGGATGATAATATGATTTACCATCACCATTCCAGTTTGTTAATTTTAATCCAAGTTTTACAGTAGCATTGGTTTTTCTGAATAATTCCTGTACATCTATATTGCATTGTTTTAAAAAAGACATTATAACTGGAACACCACCTTCACCCACACCCAGTATATCAATTTCATCACTTTCTATTACAGTTATATTTAATTTTTTAAAATTGGTTTTTAACCACATTGCAGTTAACCATCCCGCAGTTCCGCCACCTACTATAATTATATTTTTTAAATTCATAACAACTCTACATCTTTATATATATTTTTATTTAAAATGATATTTGTAATATTTGATTTCTCATTAGAGTAACCAAGTGCTAAACTGTACATTAAAGAAACATTTTTAATAATAAAATGTTCTTTTTCTAGAAATAATACACTACCTCTTGGACAAATTACAGATTTATCAAATTTGAAAGAATCTATTTTATCATAAAATAATTGACAAGTTTCATTAAAAAATATTGCAAAATAATTATGAAATTGATAATTAATTGATTTTATGATAGAATTATTTTTAGTAAATAAAGTTAAATTCTTTTCAGAATCTTCTTCAAAATTTATATCATAACCACCCCATTTTTTTATAAAGATATCATTGATTTTTAAATTTTGATTTATTTGTTTAACATTAGTATTAATCTTTTTTATTAAATCTATAATTTTATTATATTTTTCTAAAAAATGTATTGAGCTATAAGTTTTGTTATAAGTGTTTAAATTTAAAGAATTATCTGAAGAACCTAATTTTTTAAAATTATATTTTGTATAAAACATTCCCTCATTAACATATATATAATTTTTTAATCTAATACATTCTTTATTGGTGAATATATCCTCAAATAAAAACATTTCTTTAAATTAAATATAAATTTTTAAATGTTTCAAAATCTGTAAAACCATTTGCATATACAAAAGAATTATACAAATATTTTTGAACATAATAGATATCTTTGAATAAGTCTTCTTTATCACTAAAATCATATGTAAAAGAATTAATTTTATTTTTCTGTTGACCTACTACACAGTACTCAAATTCCATAAAAGGATATCTTAAAAATGAAACAGTTTTTCCTTCATTTCTTCCATATCTTCTAGACATATAAAGTCCTTCTACTTGCTCACCCAATAAATTAATGTATTCTAAATTGGGAAAACTCATATTCCAAGTATCAAATCTTTCTTGAAATTTTACAGGCGGTATATTATAAAAATCTAAACCAGTTCTTTTATTATTACTCATGAGATAATAAGTCATGCAATTTATTTCATCTCTAAAACTATCCCAAGCATTTTCCATACCATCCATATATAGACTCATATTTTCTATATCTAATGATATGCTTCCAATATTATAAGTTAATAATTTACTAAATGCAATTAAAGTTTTAAATTGTTCACCCATTATAGGATTTAATCCTAATTTATTAAAATCTAAAAATATATAATTAGACGTATATTTTTGATTTATTATATGACTATGTTGTAAGTTATCTGGTAATATAATAGTTTCTACTTCTACACTATCATCATATATCAAATTGGCATTATAACCCTGTGTAGTATTAATTGGCTGGTCTTCAATTTGATATTCTTGTATTATAGTTTTATCAGCATATGCTAAATGTATTCTAACTCCTCCGTCTATAAGGTCATGCCTTAAAACATCAGGTTTTTCTTTTATCTTTGATTCATATTGTTTCAACACTTTAAAGGGAAATATTTCATTTCTTACATATAATGGTTCATCATCCAAAGATTCTATAAACGTATCTAATGTATTATTAGATACTCCAGTATTAATAACCAAATCACTTTCATGAGTTAATACAGTTGTTATATGTGTTATATTTTTCACATCTCTATAATATCGGTCTGTTTGGCCAGCTACATCAGAATTATTGGGTATATTCTCTATTGTTATAGTTTCTATAGGGTCTACAATCCATTCTATATTTTCTATTTCTTCTATTTTATTATCCAATAAAACTTTTAAATTATCTATATCTAAAACAGATGAACTAAAATGAGGAGCAACTCTAAAATAAAACTGAGAAGTTAATGCATCAAAATTTGGATTAATATCTTTTAATTTAAAATATAAATCAGCATTCGGGTCATTTCTAAAAGCATCTACAGGAAATGGAGTTAATGATATTAGAGATTGATTATGTTGTATAATCCATTCCATGAAAGCTTTAAATTGTTCATCTAAACTTTCATTCTTTAAAAAGTTTTTACTAAAGCAATTATATTTTAATAAATATTCTATAAAAATTCTTTGAAAAGTCAACGGCTGTATGATATCATCATCAGTTATTCCACTGAATACTGGTCCTAAATTTAATGTTGTATTTGTATTTCGGAATATTTCTTCGGAAGGTATATCAAGTTCTTCTTCAAAATAATAAGATAAAGTCATATTTAATTGACTTTGAAACATTGTCGGAGTTTTTATATTATTCTTAAACTCCTCATTATTTGTAAATATTTTTATATGCATATCAATATTTGAAATAGCAATAGCTAATGCAAATATTCTTGCTTCTATTGTATTTCCTAATATTGATATATTTCTCATTTCCATTTATCACCCACACAAAAACAAAACATGTAGTTTATGCTATCACTCAAAACTTCTTCTATTTGATATCCAGTAAAGACATTAAAAACTGCCATTGAACCTTTCTTTTTATAAAAAATATCATCTATGTAAGTTCGATGAGTATCACTTTCATATAAAGAAATCTTCCCACCACTTTCATTCGGGTCAAAAGATTCATTTAAATTTATAACACCAACTAATTTTCTATCAGAATAATTTTGATAAAAATGATTTACTTCTTTTCTAAGTGTATAAGAACCACCCTTTGAATATTTTTCAAGGCGTACTGCTTCAACACTATTTATATTATACCCAAAATTTAAATTATTTGCTCTATTAAAATAATAATAGGTAGTTTCTTCTATAGAAGAAACATAACCTCCACCATACCAAGAAACATTAACATTTTTACCTACTCCAGAAGATACATTTCCTTTAGAATCTAAATTATCTAAAATACCTGTAAATTCATCAACAATTTCACCTAATGCACCTGGAAAAACTAAATGGTCATATAACATAATTTACCTCAAATTTGAACCGATAATATCAAATGTTAGAACTTGCATAAATCCCGATTTAATATTATCTATTGATAAAGAAACAAAAGATGGATATACTAATAAATTACCTTTTTGATTATAACCAATGGAAATATCTTTAACATCAGAAACACCATCTACTTTAAATCTGCCACCAACATAACTTTCTTGATGCGATAGGAATAAGTAACCGGTAAGTTTTCTATCATTTGGTTCATTAGAATACCATAATGTTCTTTCGTGTTCTTTTATATAATCATCTTTTTGAAATGTTAATAATTTTATATCTTCTTCAAATCCCCAAATTTCGTATCCATAAATTTTAGAATTACAATCAAATATATAAGATATTAATCTTTGTTCTAATTCTTCTGAGTCATCCAAAACACACTTATCATAACTATAACGATGATTCGGATTTAAAAAATTTGAATTTATACTATCTTTATTATCTCTTACTATATCTTTATCTATCTGTTTTTCTGAAATCAAATCACATTCTTCATCAGAAAAAACATTAGCATATATGGTAAAACATGGTTTATTCACTGAATAATTATTCTGCTTCATCACGTTCATTTTCATTCTCCTTTTTACTATCTTCCAATTCACATAATTTACTATCTAACTCTTTGATAGATTTTAAAAGTATTGGGATCATTTGAATATAAGAAACTGCTCTATATTCAGTATCATCTACCTCTACTAGATTTACCATCTCTGGGAATATTTCTTCAATTTCTTCTGCCAAAAATCCTATCTGTTCTAAATTTACATCATCATCTTTTAAATTCCCCTCCATCATCTTCTGAAGGTCTATACCTTTTTCATTGTATTTAAAAGTAACCGCTTGGATTTGTCTAATCTTATTCAAAGCATCATCATAATTTTCTATATTATCTTTTAATCTAGAATCAGACCAGCATTTACATTTACAGGCACATTTACACTTACAAGCGCATTTACACTTACATTTACATTTGCATTTACACTTGCATTTACATTTACATTTGCATTTACACTTGCATTTACATTTGCATTTACAATTACATTTGCATTTGCAATTACAATTAGTAGTGTATATAATTCTTAAAGTTCTATTTAAATTATCATCTGCATTACCCACAGAACTATATCCAACACCAACTTGATAAACTTTTGAAACTGTAGCGCCGCCCCATTTATTATCTCCACTTGATACTAATGAAACTCCATTAAGTGTCCATGTATTTGTGACAAATGAAGAAGGGATTGTTGCTCTATTTATGTCAAGTGGATTTAATTTTAAATATGTGGTTGATGTTCCACTATTATCAGCTACTACAGTCGAACCAATTTTCAAAGGCATAATTTATTTTTCCTTTATATTACTATCATTACATTACTTACTTGAGTATAGCATAAAAGTCCAGAGCTAAATGCATGAGGACAAGAAGCCGGACTAAAATCTAAATCAACTCTTCTTTTATAAGAAGTACTATATCTGGAATCAGAGACTGTTCCAAGTCCAGCAGTTATATAATAATGCACACTGGTATTATTAAATGTTAAGGGATTGCCTGATGCATCAGATATAGTATTGTATACAGGTTGTACATATGTACCATATTCTGAAAGACTTTTTGTAAATGATAATGCTGAACCTTTTCCTATATTAAAACCATATTCTGCACTTAAACAATTTGCTAATGTATCACATGAATCAAAAATATCACATAACTTAGCTTCTCCAAATGGTATTATATTATAACCACTATTCCCAAAAACAGTTGTATCTTCTGCTGGATTCAAACCGCATTTTCTTTGACATGCCGCAACTTTAGGATTACAAACTACTAATTGAGAAGTGTGTGCTGATTTACCAGGCGTCAACACATTTCTCTCTTGTGTAGTCACATTACTATCTAAGTAAACTAAAGTATCTCCAATTCTAAATGACATGTTAAACTAATCTAAGACGTTTTAAACAACCATCTGCAGTTTGGCCTTCCCAAAGAAGAAAATTAGTTTGTCCCCAATACACACTATCAAAAATATATCTACAACATGAATTATTTGTCGCTGAGTGATTAGATTTATCAGCACAAACATTTCCTGGTAAATTAGAATTATTTTCTGTCCAATTATTTACATAGCAAGTGTATCCGGTTTTTAAACAATCCTTACCAGTCTGATATATCTTTTTATTTAAACCATCAGATGCTGTTCTAGATGAACTATTGAACATACTTCTATTTGCGCATATAGCAGCAATGCCTTTTTCATCCCATAAAAATCCTTGGTCATCAGTGAATGAACAATTTAAAGGACTTGTTTGGTTTCTAGAATAACCAGAAAATTGTTGTGTAAAATTTAAAGCACTATTCGTTACGGATAATAAATCTATCACATTATTTTTTATTTTAAAGGACATCTACAACTTTTAAGGTAATTTCTGATATATTAGAAAATGCTTTAAAACCTATTTTTATCTTTACGGTATCTCCATTCGATAAATCTAATGCTCTAAAATTAAACGAACCAACTCCATCTTTCAGATATATTTCCTTTTTATTTAAATATCCGCCATCACTTTCAATATACATTTTAATATCTTTTTTCACTCTATATTTATCTGATATTTGAGGTACTGGAATGTAACTATTAAATTCATTGGATTCAGGTATGAAATAAAGGTCTTGATTTGTATTCTTTTCTAGTACTATTAAACTGTCAAAAAAATTAGACCTGACTTTAGAATCTTCATTTTCTATTAAGAGATACGATTCATCATCATATAATGTTACATCAACGGTCACCATTTCATTTGGTGATATTTCATGTATATCAGTTGTTTTAGTTTGGGTAGTAAAATTATTAATTCTAATATCACATTTAGGTATCGGTAATTCATTATAGTTTGAAATAATAGGGTATGCATATTGCCAATTATTATCTGGAACTTGCTCACCTTCAATGTCCATTACTATTCCAAATTTTGTAAATACCTTAGAATAAAAGCTTGCAGTAGTGAAGAAATCATCTTTATCAAATAAAAACATTCCAAGTATACGTTTACGATTTTCACCAGTACTAAACATTGCATTTTCTCGTTCCATTCCTATCATCATAGGTGCTTTTACATATGACTGATAAAATTCACTTCTATTGAAATCTGCTTTATTATTAATAGTTTCATAAAATAAATTTTTAGGATAGAACCAATTCATTCCTTCAAAATTAAAATCAAATGTCCACATGGCACAATCACTCCATTCTTTAAAGAACAGCGTATTGTATCCAATGTTTTTACCATAGTTTCTATCAAAAAAACTAGTATTCATATTAATAAACTCTACTCCATTCTGCACTCCTCTTAATATCTGCGCAGCACCAAAAAACTTAAACCATTGGTCTTCAGTAGTTACTATATTAAATAAGTTTCCACTTATAACATCTTGTATATGTTCTCCGTCTATTATTGTACTATGTCTTTTTAAACATGTACTATATGATGTTTCTAAATCATCTACAATATTTAAATTGCTTGTATCTTCAGGCAATCCATCTATAAATATATTTGCAAATGCTTTTATTGTAATGATATGCTTATCAACTTCAACATAAAAGAATAATGGGTCATCTATATCATCTAGAAATCTAAAGTATTGTCTCATTTTTCTTCCAATCTTTTTTCAAGTTCTTGTACTTTTTTATCCAATTCTTGTAAAGCTGATAATAAGACTACTGTCATTTTTTGATAGTCTAGTTTTAAAAACTCAGTATTTCCACGTTGAGTGACCAATTCTGGAAAATATTTTTCTATTTGTTGAGCTTTAAATCCTAATTCTATTTCATTTGTATTATAATTAAATTTCTCATTTGCTAATTCATTCCATTGATATTTTATAGGTTCTATCTTTCTAATAGATTCAAGAGTATTTTCTAAAGTAGACACTACGTTTTTTAATCTTTCATCTGAAGTATATTCAGATGTAACATCTCCTTCCGCTAATATATTTCCAGTAGTATAAAATGTACCTGTATTTAATTGTATAGATGCTTTTAAAATATTACTTTCATTTTTAAATTCCATTGTATCATTGGTATCATTGGTAAAATAAACACCTGCATATGTATGTGTATTATCTCTAGAGATTCTTCTCGTATACAATAAATCTGTATCTAGTTGAGTTCCTGGAGCTAAAAGAATAGGACTTAAAAACTTAACATAACCTCCTGTCGAGCCTTGCGCCCCATGTGTTCCATTTGCAACTGGAGATGGTAATGCTTCTAAAGTATCTACTATGAATTGAGATACAGAACCGACATCACCCGCAAAATTAAAACTTTCTGGATATAACCAACTTTCTTGAACATCAACTATTTTATTTAATCCGCTGTTATCCCATATTTGGTCAACATATATTTTACTTGTTGTTGGCATGTTTATATACTAGGTTTAATAGGCCAATTTACGTTAATCAAATTATTATTTTCATCTAGTAGTGGCTCTGAATTTTCTGGTAAATCTCTTAATGTTTGTAGATAATCTTTCCATTCTGTTGATAACTCAACTCCTTGTGAATACGCCCTTACCACTCTCCAATCTTCTGCAGCTAATCTTTTATCTCTTTCTTTTCTTAATAATTCTAAAGGAACTTGTTTTAAATATAATTCATAGTTGCCTTCAAGTTTGGCAACTTGCAATTTATTTAAAGGTATGTATTGAGTACCATTCCACCAACAATAACTACCATCATGTTTAGCTAAATTCATATTAAAAAAATCCGAACCAAATTTAACTATATCTTTCATAAGAATAATTCCTGAACATAAAGTTGCGATCTGGTTTGATGTTGTCTTGCATCATCAGTTGAATTTGGATTCCAAACAACAAAGGGTTTATCTGTAGTTGAATTATTTTTAGTTGACCATCCTATAGTTAGTGTATGTGTACCTTCATTCAAATTGCTGAATCTTTTTCCTGTTAATATTATATTGAAAGTTTCGCCGTCTGCATTTCCACCAACATATGATATATCCATAAATGCAGTACCATCTGTACTTAAAGTTGTTGAGCCTGGTATATGTGCGTAAATACCACATACATCGGAATAATTATCATGACCAACTAATTGTCCGAATACAACTAATTCCGAAACTGTTGAACCAAATTCTTTAGCGATATCTACAGACCATATAGTACCTGCATTTGAATCCGCAAGTCCTACTCTAGTACTATTAACATAATGAGATTGCTTTACTAATCTAGTTCCTAAAGCGGAAAAAACATTTCTTATGTACCCAGAAGAATTTGCTGAAAATGTAATTATTGGATTACCATCATTATTAATCAAATTATTTGAAACAACAATACCTTGATTTTCATTTGCTTCTTCTAATATATCTAGACGTAATCTTCCTGGCATTTTTTCAGATATGAAAGGTGAATGAATTTTACTATTTTATTATGTATTTATCAAATGTAATAGTAAAATAAAATCGCAAAAATCGCTGGCAAAGTCAATAAAGAAATAAGCATAACTAAGAAATGAAAACTGAACAATTCCGCTTTGGTGAATAAACTTTTTAATAATAAGTAATCTTGATGTAGTTTTGTTCGGAGGTTTGT
>Ga0181580_10001130_pt1 | contig 21006 bp, 20 predicted proteins | sample 071ome_23_FD_132413 | JGI IMG/M metagenome (GOLD analysis project Ga0181580, IMG submission 132413) | Coastal salt marsh microbial communities from the Groves Creek Marsh, Skidaway Island, Georgia - 071403BT metaG (megahit assembly) | ecosystem: Environmental > Aquatic > Marine > Intertidal... | reverse complement strand
ATGCTGCCAGATGGCTCTGGTCTTGATCTATGCAAAAAACTCAAATCAAATCCTGAATATGATTTTATTCCTATAATTATACTCACAGCAAAAGACGATGAAGTAGACAAAGTTGTAGGATTTGAATTAGGCGCAGATGATTATGTTACGAAACCATTTAGTATTCGTGAGCTAATTCTCAGAATTAAAGCCGTTTTAAAAAGAAAAATAGATAAAAAAGATTTAGTAGAAGTAGAGCGACAATTTGGTGATCTAAGAATGGATATTGATTCACACGAAGTGTTTGTAAATAATGAAGAGGTTTTTTTAACAGCTTTAGAGTTTAAGTTATTAAAACAATTAGTTGATAGAAGAGGTAGGGTCCAATCAAGAGATCAGCTACTCGCTGATGTATGGGGTTATAGCTCTGATGTTACCACTAGAACAGTTGATACTCATATCAAAAGGCTTAGAGAAAAACTTGGTGTAATTGGAAAGTATGTGCAAACCATCAGAGGTGTAGGATACAAATTCTCAAGAACGCCTGACTAATATGGGTGTACGCTCAAGAATTTTTTTAACAATATTTTTATCATTATTTTTTAGTGTAATAGCTACTTATTTCATTACTGAAAGAGATCTTAGAAGAGGTATTGAAAACCAAATCGTAAGTGAGTTAGAAAAAGAAGCCAATTTAATTGTAGAAAATATTGGTAATGTAAGTAGTTTTAGAAGTATAGAAGAATCTGATGCAGCAGCTGATAACCTTGGTTCAATTATTGACTCAAGAGTTACTTTAATTACAAACCAAGGAGAGGTTGTTGGAGACAGCAGTCTTTCAATACAAGAAATATCTCTTTTAGATAATCACCTAAATAGATTAGAAGTTATTGAAGCATTAAAAAATAAACGAGGTTGGTCATCAAGGTATTCAAATACCCTAGATTCAAACCTTTTGTATTTTGCTGTTTTGGATGAAAATACTGAAGAGCCAAATGTCATAAGGGTCGCTGTTCCTTTATCGTCTCTGGATAGTGCACTGTCCTCATTAGACTTAGCTATTAGTTTATTATTTATTGTGGTGTTTATTGTCTCAGTATTTGCTAGTTTCATCTCATCAAGAATTTTATACTCAAATATTGAAGCTCTTGATAAAGCAGCTTCAAGAATTATCGATGGAGCTATTAAAAAGAAAGACATTAAAGCACTTCCCACACAAAGAGTTGATGAATTTGGTAATGTAGCAAGAACAATTTCTCAAATATCAGCAGACTTAAAACAACGCATCCAAGATATTGCAAAACAAAGAGACCAATTTGGTAATGTTTTAAATGATTTGGGTGAGGGTATTTTAGTTGCTGACAATAATGAAAATATTTTTTATTCCAACGAACAAAGTCAAATTATCTTAGAGCTTCAAAAGCTAAATGGAAGAAAACTACAATCACTCAATATCCCAGCAATTAATTATTTAACCGAAAGAGCAAAAGAAAAAAAGAAAGCTGATATTGAATTTGAAATTGAGTTAAAGGATAAAACAACTAGATGGGTTTTAGGGTCTATGAATAAATCAAAGTCCACTGGTGAATTTATTTTGGTACTTCATGACATTTCACAATTACGTCAATTGAATTCAATGAGGCGTGATTTTATCTCTAACCTTTCTCATGAATTAAGAACTCCTGTAAGTGTTATTAGAGCTAATTCAGAAACTTTGTTATCGGGTGCACTAGAAGATAAAAAAGAAGCTACTGTTTTTGCTAAAGCAATTATGCATAACTCTGAGAGATTATCAGAAATGGTATCAGATTTAATTGATTTATCGAGGATTGAATATGGAGATTTAAAATTAAATATAAGATCAATAGATATTAATCAAATTATAGAATCAATAGTCTTCTCCATGAAAAGTATCTTAAAAAGAAAAAACATATCTATTAAATTTGAACCTCATCAAACTAAAAGCATGGTCAAAGCTGATTTAAATGCTATAGAGAGAATAATTAATAATTTTATTGATAATGCATATAAATATTCACCTAATAATTCATCAATACAAATTACAACTGAAAGCTCAAATAATGATATTAAAATTAATATTATCGATGAGGGTGATGGAATTACTCCTAAGGAAATGAACTTGATCTTTGATAGATTTTTTAGAACTGCATCTGCTAGAGCATCTGAAAAGTCAGGAAGCGGGTTAGGTTTGGCTATAGTTAAAAATCTTGTAAATAGTCTTAATGGAAAAGTTGGAGTTGATTCTAATGAAAAGGGCTCAACTTTCTGGTTCACACTACCAAAATCTAAATAATTCTTAATTGTAATAAAACTTTACATAATAAAAGTATTTGATCTATAATTATTTTGTAACATAAATGTCACAATAATGTTTCATTTATGACATAAATGATGGAGGTAAATATGAAATATATTTTGTCATTAGTAGCTTTAACATTAATCGCAACACATGTTGATGCGGATCATCATTTTCAATCTAAAGGTATTAAATCATTTTCAATTAATAATGATGGGGTTATAACCTTAATTACCAGAGCATCATCTTTTCAAGCTGATTTGAACAATTGTCCTATGAATAAATTAAAGCAATTAGAGAATGTAAGTATATATACTCACTCTCCTTTAGTTAAAGAAAATACCAAAGTAAGCTTTTTATCAAACTCAGGTACTATGACTGGTTGCAAGGTTAATAATATTGTAAAGCTATAAAAAAATTATTTGTACATGTAAAGGGCCAGCTATTCGCTGGCCTTTGCATAATAGGAAGATCTATTTCTCTTGGATTTAAATTTAACTTTTAATATCTATTTTTTATAATAAATGAGCTACACTAGTAGCTCATTTTTATTATGCAAAATTTAAAATACTTAAAATATATTGTATTGACACCATTGGTTATCATGGTGATATATTTTACTGTATCTTTATTTACAATTAGTTCGCTCAACACTGATATAAAAACTGTAAAAAAAATTTCTTTGAATGAGCAAGCTATTAATAAAAAAACAAGTATCATAACAAAAAAACAAAATACTGAGCCACAAAAAATAAGTAGCTCATTTAATTATAAATTAATTGGATATTTAGCAGGTCCATCTGATTCATCTGTAATTCTTAAGAAAGGCTCTAATGAGTTTTTGATAAGAATCGGTGATGAGATTGATTCATATAAACTAGAGTCAGTTTCAAAAGAAGAGGTTATCTTTAGTTTGCAGAATAAGTTATATAAAATTGAAAATAATGTAGGCAAGAATAAATGAATAAAATAATAACATTTTTAACTTTGTGTTTATCGATAATTGCTATCAATGTTGGTGCCCAAGAGGCTTATATCTTAAATTATGAAGATGTAGATATTAAAAAAGTTACTCAGGATATAGCTCAATTTTCAAAGAAAACAATAATTCTAGACCCCAGGGTAAAAGGTAAGGTGTCTATTTATTCTAATGCCTCTTTGGATAAAGAACAGGTGTGGAATGTTTTTCTTCGTACTATTCAAGTTAATGGTTATAGCGCAATTTCAGATAATGGATTTGTAAGAATTGTTCCTGAAAATGAGGCTACTAGAGATCTTAATTTTGCTCTTGATGATAGAGCTGACTATGTTACAGAGATTATAACTCTGAAGAACAGGGGCACTGATGAGGTCTTGCCAATGATTAAACCAATTACAGGTAGACAATCACATCTTTCAAGCATTCCTTCTATAAACTCAATACTAATAGTTGATAGATCTAGCAATGTTGAAAGAATAAAAAATCTTTTACAAGATCTTGATAAAAACAACACTGCAAAAATTTCCATTATTGAGCTTAAAAGATTATCTGCAACCGAAGCTGTTAGAATACTAGATCGACTTAGAGCACAAAATAATCCTGCTATAAGTAGATTTATTGCCATCCCATTTACTCCATCAAATTCTGTGATTCTTTCTGCAAATGAATTTATAACTATAAATATAAAAGATACTCTCAAACAACTAGATGATGATGTGAAAACAGATAATTCTATTGAGGTTGTTTATTTAAAATTTGCTAAAGCTCAAGAGGTAGCATCTATCTTAAGTTCATTCTCAAGCAGATTTAAAAACTCTGATGATAAAGTTCAAACCATCATAACTCATCATGAGAAAACAAATTCTTTAGTAATTTCTTCTGATCAAAAAAACATCAACAATATTAAAAATCTTATATCAAAGATAGATATTAGAAGAGCGCAAGTTCTTGTTGAAGCAATAATTGTTGAGCTTTCTGAGACAGCTGCCAATACTCTTGGAGTTGAGAGTGTTTTTTCAGGTGCTAATTCTGAAGAAATACCAATTGGTATGACTAGATTAAATAGCAATGGTCCAGACTTAGTTTCAATTATAGGATCTGCTTCAGATGAAGAAAATGCTGCACTTTCATCAAGTGCCGTAGCATCAATACTAAATTCAAAGGGTTTAGTTGCAGGTATTGGTGACTTAACCCCTGGAGAGGATAATTTTGCTGCTATTATTAATGCAATTCAAGAAGACAAAAATTCTAATATTTTGTCAAAACCTTCAATTTTAGCTATGGATAATGAGACAGCTAAATCATCAGATGGTCAAGAAATCCCTGTTACCACTGGGGAGAGTCTTGGTTCAAACAATCAGAACCCATTTAGAACCACATCAAGACAAGAAGTGGGCATCAGTCTAGAGGTTACACCGCAAATCAATGAAGGCAATTCAGTTTTATTGGATATCAAGATAGAAGTATCTGGAGTTGCTGGTGTTGTTTCTTCAGGTGTAGATTTAATAACAAACAAAAGAACAATTGAAACAACAGCATTGGTTGAAAATAATGAGATCATGGTTCTTGGTGGATTAATAGATGAAGATCTCCAAGAGAATGTGAATAAAGTACCTATTTTAGGATCAATACCTCTTGTAGGAAAATTATTTCAAAGTTCATCAGAATCTGCTGTAAAAAGAAATTTAATGATTTTTATAAAACCTAGCATTATGACTGATGCAGAATCCTCATCATTAATTTCAACTGAAAAATATAATTACATCAAAGCTGAACAAATAATTAGCGGTAAAGAAAACTTATTAGATGAGCTTGATTAAGATTTATCATGCTAGATTTTGAAAATGCAACGAAACTCCTTCCATACGAGTTTACTAAAGATAATAATATTTTAGCTTTTCAAAAGGATGATGTGATTGAGATAGTTCATTGCGATGAAATTGATATAACGCTATATAATGAGTTAAGAAGATTTTTTGGTAACTCTTTTTCATTTACAAAATTATCTCATTCAGATTTTAATGAATTATTAACATCTAATTTTTCTACAGAAGACGGAGAAAGTAATAATATTTCAGAAGAACTTGATGACAGCTTTAATCTTGAGGAGTTTGCTGGATCTATAAACGCAACTGAAGATTTATTAAGTGGGAGTAATGATGCTCCAATAGTAAAGCTTATTAATGGAGTTATTAGTAAAGCTATAAAATCTAGAGCAAGTGATATACATTTTGAGCCATACGAGGATCAACTAATTGTTAGATATAGAGTTGATGGAATAATGCAGCAAGTTCTTTCACAAGAAAGCAAACTATCATCTGTTCTTATCTCGAGAATTAAAATTATGTCAGGTTTAGACATTTCTGAAAGAAGACTGCCACAAGATGGAAGGGTGTCACTTTCGCTTGGAGATAAAAGCATTGATGTTAGGGTTTCAACATTACCGTCATCCTATGGCGAGAGAATAGTTTTAAGGATTTTAGATAAAAATACTTCTCAAATTAATATAGAAGACCTTGGATTTCCTGATTCAATATTAAATTCATATAAAACAGCGCTAAAAAATTCAGAAGGTATTATATTAATTACAGGACCTACGGGTTCTGGAAAAACAACAACTTTATATGCTGGATTAAGATCATTAAGCGATTCCTCACAAAATATTCTCACCGTTGAAGATCCTATAGAGTACACATTAAAGGGAATTGGGCAAACTCAAGTAAATGATAAAACTGGTTATACTTTTGCTAGAGGACTCAGGGCAATTTTAAGACAAGATCCAGACGTTGTTATGGTCGGGGAGATGAGAGATATTGAAACAGCTGAGATAGGCATTCAGGCAAGTTTAACTGGCCACTTAGTCTTATCTACAGTTCATACAAATTCTGCAATAGCAGCTATAACTAGACTAAGAGATATGGGTATTGAATCATTTCTGCTTGCCTCAAGTTTAAAAACTATAATTTCACAAAGATTAGTAAGAAGGCTTTGTAATAAGTGTAAGCAAATAGCAAAGCCAAGCAGTGAAATGTCTAAGTCATTTTTAATTGCTGAAGATCATGATATCTTCAAGCCTGTTGGATGCGAGCATTGTAATATGACAGGGTACCAAGGCAGAATTGCAATATCTGAATGTGTTGAAGTTGATAAAGAGTTAAAAAATCTTATTCATAACAATGCTTCTGAGAATACTATGTATGATTATGTATTTAAAAATACCAAATCTATTGATCAGGTCTCAATAGAATTGGTTTTAAATGGTATTACATCAATAGAGGAACTAGTAAGAATAAATAATTTTAAAGATAATGCCGACTTATAGCTATACTGCATTTGATATCGATGGAAATAAGAAAAAAGGTTTCATCACTTCTGACAATGAAAGACTTGCAAGAGCAGAGCTTAAAAAGCTAAATTTAAAAACCCAAGCAATAAAATTATCTAACAAAGATTTCTCTGCAAAAGTTAAAGTCAATGATAAAGATCTATCCATTGCAACCAGGCAACTTGCTACCTTGCTTGATGCAAACTTATCTATCAATGACGCTTTAAAAATAACCGCAGATCAATTAAATAATAAAAAACTTTCAGAGGTTTTATATATATTGCGAGAGGATATTATTCAAGGTAAGCGTCTTGCAAATTCTATGAAAAAATATAATAAAATTTTTTCAAATACATATATTTCGCTTGTTTCTGCTGGAGATTCATCTGGAAATTTATCAAAAATTTTTAATGATTTGGCTGATTATCTAGAGGATTCATTAATCACAAAACAAAAAATAACAAGCGCCTTAACGTATCCAATAATCCTTTTTTCTTTTTCTATATTAGTTATAGTTGGTTTGCTAAATTTTGTACTTCCAACAGTCGTAGATCAGTTCACAAGATCGGGAACAGAGCTACCTGGTCTTACATCTTTTTTACTTTTAATCTCAAATAACATTTTCTTAATAATATTGGTTGTAGGTTTGATATTAACAAGCTCATATATAGCTTATAGAAATTTTATAAAAAAACCCAATAATCATGTTGATGCTCATTATAAGTTTTTGAGAATTCCATTAATTGGAAAGTTTATCTTGTTTGTTCAGTTAGAAAGATATACCAAAACAATGTCATTGTTATTAGCATCTGGTGTTAATTTGGATAAGGCTATGATTGATGGTCAGATAGTTATCACTAATAAGTATATAGAAGACAAACTTGTTAATATTCAAAAAAATGTTATTGAGGGAAAGGACTTTGCTTTAGCAATACAAAAAATACAAATTTTTCCAGATATATTCAAACAATTAATATCAAGTGGATATAGATCAGGAAATTTATCAAAAATGTTTTTAAAAACATCTGACTATTTGAAGAGTGAAATTGAATCAAAAAGAAATATTTTTTTATCTTTATTAGATCCCCTTGTAATTATTTTCATGGGTGGATTTATAATGATGATAGTTCTAGCTATACTTATACCTATAATGCAAATGAATACTTTAACTCTAGGATGAAAAAAAATAAAAAAAATAAAGGTTTTAGTTTAATAGAGCTAATGGCTGTTGTAGTAATTATAGGAATTCTTGCCTCTATAGTAGTTGTAAATGTTGCTCCTATATTTCAAAGAGCATATCTTGAAAAAATTAGAGCTGATATAACGCAAGTTTCTAAAGCTCTTGAGTTATACAGATTTAATGAAATGACTTATCCTTCATCAGATCAGGGTTTGAACGCTCTTATAAAACCTAACGATGAGCTAAAAAATCCATTTTTGTTTCCGGAAAATGGCTACATCTCAACATTACCTCTTGATCCATGGGGTAGAGAATATATTTATGAATACCCAGCAACTAGATCTAATTCGTATGATTTATATACTTTGGGTGCTGATGGCGTAGAGGGTGGTACAGGTGAAAATACCGACTTTGGTAACTGGATGCAATAGTACTAAAAAGGGTTTTACCCTCATAGAAGTTCTAGTCTCAATTATTATTATTGGTCTAGTTTCATCTATAGTGTTTATAAATTTTTCAGTTGTTGAATCTTTTGAAAAAAATACTACCTCATTAAAAGAAAAATTCAATTACTTGTCAGAAGAGAGCATGCTTTCTGGTTCAATGATTGGATGGTATGCGGATAATAAAAATTCTAAGGCATTCTATCTTGAAAATTCAGGTAAAAAGATACCAAGTAAAAATGTATTTCTACCTGATTCAAATTGGAATGACTGGGAATATAAAAAAAAAATATTTATCTCACCAGAGGGAATTGAATTTACTATTGAGGATGAGTTAAGCACCAAACCTTTAATAATTTTTTTACCCAATGGTCAAAATACTGGAGGTATTCTAAATATAGAATTTGACTCTAAATTATATTCAATTTATGTGGATAAAAACGGCATAATTACAAGCACGTATGAGAAATACTAGAGGTTTTAGCTTAATTGAAGTAGTGGTTGCATTATTGATATTTTCGTTATCAGTTATAACAATTTATCAGCTGATAACTTCAACAAGTATTTCAATTTTTTCTCTTGAAAATAGACTTTTAGCTAAAGAGGTTGCCAATAATAGAATTTCTCTTATTAACACCATAGAAAAACCTCGGACTAAGGAACCCAGGAATGGTGTTATGAATATGGGTGGAAAAAATTGGTATTGGCAAGAAGAGTTTTCTTCATCCTATTCTGCAGAAATATTTGAATTTCAAATCATTATCATGAACTCTCAAAAACAATATGTTTATAAGGTCAAGGGATATATTAATGAATAAAGGATTTACATTAATTGAAATTATTATTTCTTTGATTATCTTGTCATTGATATTATTGATTTCCTCGAACATACTCTCATCTGCTTTAAATTATCAGTCTTCTACTAATCTAAAGTTAAAAAATATCAATGAATTAAATCTTGCTTCCACAATCCTTAGGCGAGATCTTCGACAAGCTGTAAATATTCCAAGTAGAGATTTTTTTGGCAATTTTGAAGCGGGAACTTTTAATGGCAATTATACAAACAAGAGCATATCTTTTAATACATTTATCAACGATATCTCTATTAATACATCTTCAGTTAAAAAAGTTCTCTATTATTTTAATGATAATAATCTTTATAGAAGACAATATTTTTCATCAAGCCCATTTAAAAATGATGATTACTTTGAGTCCATTCTTCTTGAGAATATATCAGATGTTAATTTTACATATATGTATGAGAGACGCTGGCATAATTCTTGGCCAATTGGCGAGATAAGCAGCAGAAAAATTCCAACTCTAGTAAGAATTGATTTCAAGATAAATAATAATGATTACTATTGGATTATAGAACCAGATATACAAAATGTTTATCAATAATAAAAGCAAAGGAGTAGTTTTGTTATCTGTTCTTATGGTAATTTTACTTCTTTCTTCTATAGCGGCATTTATTGGCAATAAATACTTTATTTCGTTAAAAAGATTTGCTTATTTAGAATATCAAACCCAAGCTATAAATTATTATCGTGGAATTGAATCGATTTCTATAAAAAGAATAAAAGATGAGTTGGAGGCGAATAAAAAATACCTGCCTAGAAATCATCCGCTTCTCAATAATAGTTTCAGTTATGATGCAAACCCTGGCTTTGTAAAAACTTCAGTAAAAGATATATCTAACTGTATAAATATTAACTCAATTGTCAGTCTCAGAAATAATCAATATGAAGATAATGAAGAAAACATAAATCGACTGAAAAAATACTTTATGTTGAAAGAAATTGAAGAAATATATATAGATGAATTCATAGATCAAGTTATAGACTGGATTGATAAAGATAGTGATCCAAGAGCTAATGGTGTGGAGGATTATTACTATACAGGGCCTTTAACTAACCCTAAACATTACTCTGGTATGAGATTTTTTTATGATCTAAGTGAATTAAAACCACTTCCTATAACTAATATAATAGGTTGGGACAATATCTATGAATATTTATGCGCTATCCCAATAACTGAGCAGTCATATATTAATATAAATAGTCTAGAGGAGGGTGATGGTTTGCTTTTGGCATCTGCATTTGAAAATCTCTCATTGAATGATGCAGAATATATAATCTTTAATTTGCCAAGTGAAGGGTATGATGAAGCTAATACATTTTTTAATAATTTTTCAAATATAGACTTTGGAGATGTTTATACTCGTATAGAATTTTCTAGCAACAAGTTCCAAATAATATCAGAATTGAAAGTTGATGATTTTAGTTCTAAATCTTTAACAACTATCTATTATGGTAATAATAGGCATGGAGATATTCTATCAAGAACATATAATGGTATTTAATGGAACTGTATATAACTAAATTTTTAACAGACGAAAATGAAATTGAGTTAATCAACTCAGCTTCATATCATGTTACTAAAACAGATTTAGATAATCTTTATAATGATTTTCAAGAATATTCTGTATTAATTTATCTTTTACCATCCTCAAAATACACAACTTATAATTATGAATATGATGATACAGTTTCTTATAACATCAATGAAATAAATTTCATCGATGAAATTGATACGCTTGTAGTAAAAGATATATCATCTCAACAAGTAATCTTCGCAAATAATCAGGCTTTACTTATAGATAAAGATTATCTAAAGATTATTAATTCAGCCCTTAGCAATATTAAAGCAAATGTTTATTTAATACCTGAGCACCTAGTTTTACTTAACAAACACACTAACATGAGCATTGATTTAAACAATGAATTGCTTATATTGAATGATGGCATACCTGCTAGAGTATCTCATGAAATTTTTGATGCTAATGGTTCAATATTTCCAGTTAATGATAGTATTTCAATTGCACTTGATGATTTATTTACTGAAAACTTAATAGACGAAATAAAGAATGACGTAAAAAAATATCCTAATTTATTTAGTTTTAATATTTCTTTAGATTCTCTAAAAATGCATTTAGATGTATCTAAGAGATTTTTGTATGCAGTCTCATTATCATTTGCTTTAATATTTGGATTGCCATATCTATATGATATTCAAATTAATGATAAATATAATGAGTATAAAGAAGGTATGTATCAAGTTTTCAGAGCCTTGGATTATAATGAAGCTAATATATCGAATCCTAAGAGACAGGCAGATTTGATAGCAGACAATTTTGATTTAACTGCTAAAAAATCATTTCAAATTCCTAACTTAGAATTTATTGAGAGATTTGGTATTGAATATATTGAATATATAAATATTCTTCCAGTTGAAGATACTGCAAATATATATATTTCTAATTTTCCATCAAGTCAACTTAATACTATTTTATCTCTATCATCAAGATTTAATGTAAACATTATTGAAAAGAACATAAGCTCACAAGAGGGTCTCTCAAGTGGAAATATTTTGGTTAGTTTAACTGATGAATAATTTTAAAAATTTAAAACCAAGAGAAAAATCGTTATTATTAATAATGCTATCCCTTCTTTTTATTTTTTTTATTTACATTATAGGCACCAATGCATTTTCAAAGATTTTGTCATCTCAAAATAAATTAGAGTCAATGAAATCAGACTATGAACATGTGTTAAAAAGATATCAACAGATTGAAAAATCTGTAAATTCACAACTAACAAATGATAAAACTAAATTATTAAGCTCTATTCGTGATTATATAAATTCATCTGATGTTATTTTTTTAAACTCTAATTTAAAAAATAATAATTTAGAATTAGAAGTAAGTTCCAATAGTGTTGAAACTATAATTCAATTTATTAATGATCTAGGCAAAAAATATAATTTTGAAATACTTTCTATCAACATTAAAAGAGCCTCAGACAAGTTTATTTTGGAATTAGTCATTAATTGATTAATTGGTTTTATTTTTTAATATCTATTTTTCGAGAATAGATTTCATGAAATAACTTTACCGCAATCGAATCAGAGACGCCCCATTTTGTAGATTTAATTTTTTCTATATCACCACACTCAATTATTTCACTATATATTTTTAATGCATTTTTAATAACATCAGCTCTATCTGAAGATAATTGATATTCTTTTATCATCATATCAAATGACATTTCAGATATTTTTTTATAATTTTTTTTAAACTCAATATTTGACATTGAATTTATGGAAAACATTTTTAAAAATGATCTTATATTGCCTCCTAGGCCAATGAGTCTTTTTGGTATATTATTTTCGTTAACCCATTTTCTTAGTCTTGCCCATTCCTCAGCATTATCTTTATTATGAAGCAATCTAACTGCACCAAGCTGGAAGGATTTAATTTTTGATTTTCCATTATTATGATAAAAAAATTCTGTGCTGCCACCGCCAACATCCACAAAAACCTTATCATTATCATTTTCAGATTTAGGATGAAACCTTATTAACTTTGCCTCTTCTAATCCAGAAATTATCCTAATAGGATGTTCAATTTTATTCTCAACATATCTTCTTGCATCTTCTGAATTAGATGTATCTCTAAATGCTGATGTAGCAACAATTTCAAATTTATTTATATTTTTTTTTTCAAAATACTCCTCATAGTCTTTAAGAGTTTTCACTAAAAGTTCAAGAGTATCATTTGATAAAATACCATTCTTGAATACCTCTGTACCAAGTCTTACTGGGGTTCTAATTCCCTCTAAGAAATTAATAGAAGTAGGTGATGTATCAAAAATTTTTGACTTAATAGCATTCGTTCCAATATCTACTGCAGCTATTTTCATTAGGCATCATCACTATATTTTGTAAGAATCATATATTGGTCATAATTTAAATTGTCGAATCTAACACCCTCAATTTTGGCTGAATAGTTTGCAATATTTTCTGACCACTTTAGCGGTTTTAATAATTTTTTATTTTCGTAGTCTGTCTTATTTAAAAAATATCTTAGTGCTGTAAGTCTAGCTATCATTTTATTATTCGAATTTATGATTACCCATGGAGAATTTTCACGACCTGTCTTTTTAAACATCCTATCTTTATATAGAGTAAAGATATCCCATTTATTAATAATTTTTTTATCATTTTCTGATAATTTCCAATATTTTAATTCTGAAAGCTCTCTGGCATGAATTCTTCTTTCTTGCTGGTCTTTAGATAACGAAAAATAAAATTTTATTATCTCTGTTCCATCATCAATTATCTTATCCTCCCATGAATTGACTTTAGACATGAAGTATTTATATTGATTTTCTGTACAGTAACCCATAACTGGTTCAATTACTGATCTTGTATACCAAGACCTATCTAAGAAAGCAATTTCACCTTCACTAGGTAGAACCCTTTCCCATCTTTGAAACCAATGACTGGATTCCCATTTAGTTGGTATACCTAAATGTACATATTTAAAATTTTTAGGAATCAAATATTCAGCAAAAAGTTTAATTGCTGAACTTTTACCAGCAGTATCTCTGCCTTCAAAGATAACACATAACTTTCTTTTATTTTTTATAACATCTTCTTGAAGCTTTAAGAGTTCAATTTGCAATCTTCTTTTTTCAAGAGAGTAGGCTTTATCATCTAATTTTTTATATTCTCTTTGATCAAGTTCGGTGATTCGCATATTTCTATATTAATGTAAATGGTAAAAGATATTAAAAAAATATTATTTTTTAACGTAAATGTAACATTTAAATATAAAATAGATAGTAATTAAATTATTTCTTTACTATGGAATCACTATTTATTGATCCTTATCTTCTTTTTTTATTAGCCGGGATTGTTGGTTTCTTTATGGCCTTTGGTATTGGTGCTAATGATGTTGCAAATGCTATGGGCACATCAGTTGGCAGTAAGGCAATTACTTTAAAACAGGCAGTAATTATTGCTGCGGTATTTGAGTTTTTAGGAGCATTCCTTGCAGGAGGTGAAGTAACCTCAACAATAAGAAAAGGTATTGTAGATCCAACAATCTATTCTGATGATCCAAATATATTTATCATTGGTATGCTTGCATCTCTTCTTGCTGCTGGTTCATGGCTTTTGATAGCTTCATCAAGAGGCTGGCCAGTTTCCACCACTCATACAATAGTAGGGGCTATAGTTGGTTTTGTTATTATTTCTAAAGGTATTTCGTATGTATCATGGGGAACAGTTTCAAATATTGCAGGAAGCTGGGTTACATCACCACTTATATCTGGATTACTAGCATTTATAATTTTTAAAACAGCTCAGCATTTTATTCTCAATAAATCTAACCCTGAAAATGCTGCTATTAAAGGTATACCAATTTATACATTTATAGTGGCTGTAGTTATTAGCTTAGTGACCGCAAGAAAAGGTCTTAAGCATGTTGGCATTACATGGACTGATAATGAAATTTATTTTTATACAGTTATATTTAGCTTGCTTATATCTTTTGGAACATTTATTTATTTGAAGCTCAATTCAGTTAAAATTAAAACAAATGGAGTAGAGTCAGCATTTGCTGTTTTAATGGTTGTGGCTGCATGTTCTATGGCTTTTGCGCATGGATCTAATGATGTTGCAAATGCTATTGGCCCTGTTTCAGCTATTTTTTCAACTGTTAACAATGAGGGCGTGATAGGCGCAAGCTCCGCAGTTAATACAGGAATATTATTACTTGGTGCAGTGGGAATTGTTTTTGGTTTGGCATTCCTAGGCAGGCATGTTATCAGAACAGTTGGTGAGAAAATTACTGCATTAACTCCAAGCCTAGGGTTTTCGGCTAACCTTGCAACTTCAATGACGGTGGTTGCAGCTTCTTATATAGGTTTTCCAATTTCAACAACTCACACTTTAGTTGGAGGGGTGATTGGTGTTGGAATTGCAAGAAGTGCAAAAGATCTTAATCTTGATTCAATAAAAAAAATAATAACCTCTTGGTTAGTTACTATACCCATTGGTGCAGCATTTACAGTTTTATTTTTTGTTATTTTAAGATTAATTTTTGGTGTTTAATTTTCTTTTGATTGCTCAATCCAGTTAAGAATATAGGCATGTCCGGCTCTATGAGCTTCAATTTTACCAACTTCATTTAACGCACTATCTTCTTTTGCATTCAATGAAAACACTGAAAGTATAATTTGAGCTAAAACTCTAAACACTCCATCTTTATTGAAGAAGGAAGGCATTTTAATATTAGAATCTACATAAGCTTGAATGCTTTTACCTAAAACATGAATAGAGCTTTTATCAACAGAAGGATTCAACGTATTCTTTAAAATTAATTCTTGAGCTTGATTATTCGTTAGAAAATATTCATATATGATATTAGTGCACTTAAGAACAACAACAGATGGTTCATTAGTATAAATATCTCCATTTTTATTATCTAGCTCAGCTGCAATTTCATTAATATACCTTTCAATCAATAATTGTTTAATTTGATTAGGGTTTTGAAAAAACTTGTAAGTAGAGGTTCTTTTAAGTCCAGATATCTCTGAAATCTTCGCAATTGAAATGTTTTCGACGCCACTATTTTCTATGATAGATTCCGCTGTATCTAATATTTTTTCAATTCTAAATTTACTTCTTTTTTGTTTTGCAATACTCATTGTCTAATTATCGACAAATGTTCCATAAAGTACAAGATTTAATGTTGCTTAATTGTTACATATTAAGTATCTAAATGTTTCTATTTAAAAAAATAATAAGCACATTAATTTTAAGAGGAATTATTAAATGAATAAATATTTTGCAAATTTTCTTGCTCTATCATTCTTTGTGTTTGCAGTAGCACAAGATAACGAAGAATCTGTAGAGGAGGTTGTAGTTGTTGGAACTAAGGCTAGTATTGTATCGGCATTAAGCAAACAACAAGCATCCGATAAAATTGTTTCAGTTGCTGACTCTGATGCGCTTGGTGATTTTCCAGATACTACAGCTGCAGAAGCCATAAGAAGACTATCAGGTATTACAGTTGAAAATGATCAAGGTGAAGGTAGATATGTAAGTATCAGAGGTTTATCTGGTGACTTAAACTCTATTGCTGTTAATGGCGCACTTGTACCAGCTCCTGAAGGTGGAAGAAAGGTCATGCTAGATGGTCTGCCTACAGAATTATTGGATAACATTGAGGTATACAAATCTCTCACACCAGATATGGATGCTGACGCAATAGGTGGCCATATTGAATTTAATACTAAAAGAGCAAGCTCTCTTGATAGCAGAATTTTGAAATTTAAATTTGATACTTCTTATAATGAAAATACTAAGAATTCAGATAATCCAAAATTTGCTCTTAGTTACGGGGATATGATTACTGAACGTTTAGGCCATATTCTAGGTTTAACCTACTCATCCAAGCAAATAATCTCATATAACAATGAAACTGGTTTTCCAGGTTGGACTGAAGATGATGACGGTGACAAGTACTTTGATGATGATTGGGAAATGAGATACTACGATTTAACTAGAGAAAGATTTGGTTTAACTTATGATATTGACTATCAACTTAATGATGTAACTTTCTTATATGCAAATTTTCTTTTAAATGAATATGAAGATGACGAAGTTAGATTTAAAGATGAGCATGGAAAGCTTAAGTTTGGTGATATTAATGGTGATGTTGCAGAAATAACTAGAATTAGAAGAGATGCTGAAGCCAGAAAAAGAATTGAACACAGAACCATCAGAACATTATCGCTTGGATTAGAGACAGAATATAATGGTTGGTTTACAGAATTAAAATTTTCAAATTCATTTGCTGAGCAGGATGATACAGATAATGTAGATGTAAAATTTAGAAGCAGCACTTTCGAATGTGAACCTTGCGGATATTTTACATATTCAAATGCTCAAACTCCTGCATTTACTTTTAACCCAAGTGTGGCCGATCTTTGGAATACTGGAATTGGTGTTGATGCTTTTGAAGAAGAAGATGATTTAATTTCTGATAAGGAAACAGCATTCAAACTAGATATGACCAAAGACGGTTTTGAGATTATTGGTCGACCAACTACTGTTAAGTTTGGGTTTAAGCATAGTAACAGAGAAAAGAAACGAAATAATGAAGTCTGGGAATGGGAAGATGACATTGTTACACAAGATCAATCTTTCTTTGGCGCTGATTATAGAGTAGATTGGCCTTTCCCAGGACAAAATATGGGTCCAATGGCAGATCCTAATCTTTTGTTTACATATCAAAATACATGGGGTCCTTATACAAGAGGTCAGACTGAGAAAGATTATTTTTCAGAAGAAGAAATAACATCTGCGTATGTTATGGGTACATTAGAATACGATAATGCTATCGTTATTGCAGGTGTTAGAGTTGAAGATACTAAATTTAATACTCAAGGATTTAATGCTGAAACAGGTGATTTAGTATTTGGAGAGAATAATTATACATTTGTTGCTCCAAGCTTAAATGTCAAATATTTCTTATCTGAAGACGCAATAATAAGAGCTGCAGTATGGCAGTCTCTAGCTAGACCAGGTTTCAGTGAATCTGCGCCTGTTGCAGATTTTAAGAGCGATGGTGATGGAGTATTTAAAGGTGAAATGGGTAATCCAGACTTAGATCCATATGAAGCAACTAATTACGATCTTTCATATGAATACTATGGAGAAAGTACTAGTTATTCTATTGGATTATTTTGGAAAGATATCTCAAATGCAATCTATCCTGTTATCACTGCTGGCACATACAATGGAATAGTATTTAATGAATTAGAAACATATGTAAATACTGATGATTCTAAAGTAGATGGAATAGAGTTAAATATATTCCATGAATTTATCAATCTTCCAGAGCCGCTGGATGGGTTATTTGCTCAGTTAAATATTACTAAAACAGATGGGCAGAGTACATTGACTGTAGATAGTGGTTCTGTAACATTTCCATTTAGAAAACTTTCTGAGGATGTATATAATTTATCAGTTGGTTATGACAAGGGTCCATTTGATATTAGATTATCTTTAGTTTCACGAAGCCCATACTTAGACTATCTTGCTGACGAAGATTCACCAGCCGAAACTCAAGAGGATCTTAATGTTGATAATATTAGATATACCGATGATCACAAGCAGTTAGATTTTAATTTAAAATATGATATTTCTGATAACCTAAGCATCAAATTTGATATTAACAATATAGATGATGAACCAGAATATTATTATTGGGGTAGACCTGATAGACTCTCTCAATACGATGTTTATGGAACAACTTATTCAATCGGTGTTAGATATAAACTATAAAAATAATGTCTTAAAAAGAGCAAGCTTTATGCTTGCTCTTTTTGTATGTATTAACATAAACGCTGAATTACTACTTGATAAAAAAGTTTATATTGTTAAACCTATCAGTGAAACTGGTCAGGTTATTTCCAAAGGTGACGCTGCAGATGATCCTGCTATCTGGGTTAATCCATATAATTCAAGCAACTCACTAGTATTTGGAACAGATAAAAGAAGTGGAATTTATACTTTTGACCTGCTTGGTAATGAAATTAGCTATACAAAAATAGGAAAGATTAATAACATTGATTTAAGATCTATTGATTTAGAGAACATAGGTAGTTTCTCTTTTATATTTGCATCAAACAGATCAAAACATTCTTTAGATTTATGGATCTATGAAAGCAAAGCAATTGATCTTTTAATTAACAACGAATCTTTTTATATTCCAAAAAACTCCAATTTTTCTATCAACTCTAAGATGATCGTTTATGGTGTCTGCGCTGGTTATGACATTAAATATGGAGTTGTAGCATTTTTAACAGAAGATGAGGGCCCACATGTAGAAATGTATCAATACTATGATGATGGACTTAGACTCATAAAAAGGTTTAAAAATCAAAACTCAGAACAGTCAGAAGGCTGTGTCTATGATGATGAGAATAGAACTCTATTTATTTCTGAAGAAGGTGAGCGAGGAATAATTAGAGCGTATGATATTAATGATGATTTAGACTTTTCTAATTTTAATGTTGTTGATACTAGAGAGGGATTTATTGATGAGGACCCAGAAGGATTAACTATCTATAAGACTGACGCAAACAAAGGTTATTTGATTGCTTCTTCACAAGGTGACAATTCATTTAATCTTTATAATAGACAAAATCCTTATAATTACATTGGAAGTTTTAAAATCGGTCATTCTTTAGGCATTGATAATGTTTCTGATACTGATGGTATTGATGTTACAAATATAAATTTAGGTACTAACTATAAAAAAGGTTTGTTTGTAGTTCAGGACGGAACTAATGATGGAGCAGAAATTGTCGAAAGACAAAACTTTAAATACGTATCTTTTGAAGATGTAATTAAAGTGCTAAATCTCTAATTTATCAACAAAATCTTCTAAGTCTTTAGCTAATATCTCTGGTTTCTCTAGTGCTGCAAAGTGCCCACCATCATATACATTCCATTGTATTAAATTATAAATTTCTTCTGCCCATTTTTTTGGAGGTATCATTATGTCTTTTTTAAAGATTGCTCCTGCAGTTGGTACAGATATTTTGTTAAAAGAAAAACCAAAGTCTCCATTCTCTTTGTAAAGCTTGAGTGATGAATTGATAGAGTTTGAAAACCAATAAAGACTTATAATTGATAAAACTTCATCGGTTGTGGCCACTAAATTATTATCATTGTCATTAAACCAGCCAAAATATTTTTCAACAATCCAGCCAGCAAGACCTGCAGGAGAATCTGTAAGCCCATAGCCTAAACTTTGAGGCTTAGTTTTTTGTATTTCATAATATCCAAAACCTTGGGTTTTATATTTTTCATAATTCTCAAGAAGTTGTAACTCTTTTTCAGAGACACCTTCAAATGGGTCTTTTTCTGGTGGATAAGCTATAACTAAATTAAGATGCAATCCAATACATGAGTCTGGATATAATTCTGCTATCCACTTGCTAATCGTTGCACCCCAATCTCCACCTTGAACAATATATTTTTTATAACCTAGTTCTAGCATTAATTCATGCCAGATATGAGCTATCTTTTCAGAATTAAAGCCTTTTTTGTCTGGTTTTCCAGAAAAACCAAAGCCTGGAATAGAAGGGCATACAATTGAAAAGTTGTAATTGGTTGAGTTTGATAGGATTTTAGTAATTTTTAGAAATTCTTGGATGCTTCCTGGCCAACCATGCGTAAAGAGTATTGGTATAGACTCGGATGCCTCTGATCTTTTATGAATGAAATGAATATCTATATTTTCTTTTGATTTAAAAATATAACTTCCAAGTTCATTAATTTTAGACTCTGCTTTTCTCCAGTCATAATCATTAGCCCAATAATTTAAAAAATCTTTAAGGAAGTCTTTATTTGTGCCATTAACCCAATCCTCGTTAAATGGATCATTTGGCCATCTTGTATTATTTATCCTATCTTTAAGATCATTAACCTCAGATTCAGGAATATTAATATTATATTTTTTAATCATGTATATACTTTTCTTCTAATAAAGGAATAATAATAAGTCATGTTAGAGAATCTTGAAAATTTTTTAGAAATGAATTCAGAATTAGCTTGGTTGCTTATACTAATTTTTGCATTTTTAGAGTCCTTTATTTTATCGGGTGTGATTGTTTCAGCAGCTATTTTATTTACAACATGTATATTTATATACAATGCTGAAGTACTCCCTTTATATCTTATAGTTCCAATAGCTATATTTGGCGCTCACTTAGGCGATGTGTGTGGATTTGTTTTTGGAAAAACTATTGGACCAAATCTTCTTTCAACAAAATTTATGAAAAAAAGAGATAAGGTTATTAAACGTGCTCAAAAATTTTTAGATAAAACAGGTTCTTATACAGTTATATTAGGTAGATTTGT
>Ga0181580_10001129_pt1 | contig 21029 bp, 21 predicted proteins | sample 071ome_23_FD_132413 | JGI IMG/M metagenome (GOLD analysis project Ga0181580, IMG submission 132413) | Coastal salt marsh microbial communities from the Groves Creek Marsh, Skidaway Island, Georgia - 071403BT metaG (megahit assembly) | ecosystem: Environmental > Aquatic > Marine > Intertidal... | reverse complement strand
TGTTACAGGCAACGCCTGTCGCCTTTATTGCTTCAACAGTGGTGTTTATGCCGGTATTTCTCCTGATATGCCGTATCGCCCAGTATGTTTCCCCGGCGATCATCGGAATCCTCATGCTGTCCGAGGTGTTTTTTGCCATCCTGACAGCAAATCTGTTTCTTGATGAACCAATGGTCTACAGCCAGTGGATCGGCGCAAGTTTCATTATCCTGACCGCTTTACTGGTGACAATAGCGGAAACAAGGGATCAGAAAAAACACCCCTAAGCGTCGCTCCTGGCTCCAAGTTCCACAGCCCATCCTCGCAGGATCCTGTCTGCGATAATCGCGATAAACGCCATGGAGAGCCCAGCGGTCATTCCAAGCCCTGTATTGGCATCACGAAGACCGATATTGACCTGCTCAGCCAGTCCCCTCGCCCCGACCAGCACAGCAATAATAAGCATGGCAAGGGCAAAAAGAACCGTCTGGTTCAGGCCCAGCAGAATACTTGGCCGCGCCACCGGCAATTCGATAAAGAGAAGTTTTTGCAGGCGCGAGCACCCTTGCGCTGTCGCGGCCTCCAACAGTGTTGCCGGCACATTCCTTAGCCCGTGTTCGGTATACCGGATGAGCGGAACAATGGCATAGAGAACAATCGCCACCAGCGCTGAAAATTCATTTATCTGAAAAAGCGCAACCGCAGGGATGAGAAAAATATAAAGCGGGATGGACTGGAGTGTATCATTAATCGGCTGCATCACCCGGGATACGGTATCAGACTTGGCCGCCCAGACACCAAGAAGGCATCCCAAAAGAAGACAGACCAGAACAGCCGCGGAGCAGAGATAAACAGAATATAATGCATCCTGCCAGTGCCCGGCCCAGGTGATGAAAAGCATCATCAGTACAGCAGATATAGCAAACTTCCAGCCGGCAAAACGCCAGCTCAGCCATGTTACGGTCGGCACCACCACCCACCAGGGAAGAAACGTGAACCCGCGATAAAGAACAAGACCGGTTGCCGCAACCAGAACCGCGCCAACAAGACGCCCGCGGGCAAAAAGATAAAGGCTGAGAATACCCACCCCGCCAAGATAGCAAAACTTCATCATGGGAGTGAAATCAATGCCCCAGGTGAAGGGCAGTATAGCCTGGGTAAGACCTATGCGCATGGGAAGAAGCACATATATGAGCGCCGTATTCTTTATCCGGTCAAGGATCATACCGTATTCACGGATGAAACCATTGAGACTAGAATTTACAGCCGCTTCCGCGTCACGCAAGGACATGGCGGTATGTGCCGCAAGGGCATCAAGATTATCGGCAAAAACAAACCCGATGATTGCACCGCCAGCCACAAGTCCGAAATCGGCAAGGGTAAGATGACGTCTATGTCCCGGGGCCGGAGGTTCTGCGGCGGCCCTTGTGAGCCGGTCGATCACCACCGCCAGCAGGACAATCACAATGCCCGCGCCGAGGGCTTCACCAAACCGGGCGGAACCCTTGTTGGTGGCAACCAGCACTTCACGCCCAATATCATCAAACCCGCCAATCACGGCCGCAATAATAACCATCGACAGTGTTGCCAGCACGGTCTGGTTAACACCGACAAGGATCTGCTGTTTGGCGTGCGGCAGTTCAATGGAATAAAAACGTTGCCAGGCCGAAGCCCCCGAAATATCTGCGACTTCCCGCAGCTCTGATGGCACCTGACGAAGGCCGAGCATCACATTCTTTGTTATAGGTGGCGCCGCATAGATCATGCTGGCCAGAACGCCGGGGACCGGGCCAAAACCAAAAAGTACCACCAGCGGGGCAAGATAGGCAAAAGTCGGGATTGTCTGCATCAGATCAAGCGTTGGTTGCAGCACCGCATTGGCACGCCGTGATTTCGCCCCGAGAACACCAAGTCCGAACCCAAGAATAAGCGCAAGAGGAACCGATACCCCGACCATTGCCAGTGTGTTCATGGATTTGAACCAGTGGCCGGATAAGGCCATATAAAGGACGGCAAGCGCAGAAAATCCGCCTAATGCAGGTGATTTAAGCCGCCATCCCAGAACACCACAGGCGAGCACCAGCGCAAGCCACGGGATCGAATGAAGCCAGAATTGAAGCCCCCGGACAGAGGCATCAACAAGATTGGCCACAAATCGTAGCCCGGGTTTGAAAATATCGACAAACAAGGCAATGCCGCTGTTAATGGCATCTGCAAGAGCTTCCGAGCCGGGAACAGGCGGCAAGGATAACAACGGCAGAGCATCAGGCATCAGGATGGCAACAGCGGTGGCAAGCACAGCTCCCATTGCCATAAGTGATTTTTTGTCCGTTTGCATTATTCCACCGCCACCGTAGCAAGAATTTCTTTGCGCATAACTTTTCCGACTATCTTGCCCTCATCGTTTCTGACGGCAATCTGGTCGCCTCCATTGCCCATCGCCAGCAGAGCCTCTTCAAGGGATGCATTATGAGATAAGGTAAGATCAGCCTTCAGGCGGGAGGCAGGCGTCATGATATCTCTGAGTTTGAGCACCTGAAGACGCGGCACATCACGGACAAAGGAACGGACATAATCATCCTCAGGGCTTAGCAGGAGCGATGAAGCACTGCCCTGTTGAATAATTCGTCCGTCACGCATGATGGCAATGCGATCAGCAAGCCGGACAGCTTCAGCGAAATCATGGGTGATGAAGATGATAGATTTACGCAAGCTTGCCTGCAGATCCAGAAGCTCATCCTGAAGCTGACGTCGTATCAGGGGGTCAAGAGCGCTGAAAGGTTCATCCAGTAGCCAGAGTTCAGGATCCACTGCCAGGGACCGGGCAATGCCAATACGTTGCTGCTGGCCACCCGACAGCTCAGAAGGGAACGCGTCCCCTCTCCCTTCAAGCCCGACAAGGTTCAACATCTCCCTGGCTTTCGCATCACGAGAAGACTTATCCTCGCCACGAACCCTCAAGGGGAAGGCTATGTTCTGCAAAGCCGTAAAATGAGGCACCAGACCAAAATGCTGAAACACCATTCCCATTTTTCGCCGCCGGATATCACGTAACGCGTCATCGCTCATGGCAGCCAGGTCTTCGCCATCGAAAAGGACTTCACCGATGGTGGGGCGTTGCAATTGTGCAATACTGCGCAGAACTGTCGATTTGCCTGAACCGGACAGGCCCATGATGACAAAAAGCTCTCCCGGGGCAACATCAAAGCTGACATCTCTTGCCCCGATGATGCCGGCGTTATCCAGCGCGGCCTGTTCCATCTCATCGGATGTGCCGTTTTGCGACATGACATCGCGGCACGCTTTTTCAGCCCGCTCTCCGAAGATCTTCCAGACCCCGCGGCATTCAATCTTCGCTTGGTTTTCGGTCATCGCCATATGCCCTGAGGCAGGAAAAAGGGGCAGCATATGCTGCCCCTTTCGCATTTACATGGATTTGGCTTTGGAGATCATTGCATCGATGGCGCCGGCATTGGCATCAACATAGGCGGCAACCACCTTGTTGATATCCTCACCACGACCATCCACTGCAGCCATCATGTTCTGCTGGCTGTCAGCATCAAATGTGTACATCTTGAGAAGAGCGTCAGCCATTGGCCAGGTGTCGGCCATTCCGGCCCAGGTGACCTTGAAAATTCGTGTCGGGCTGAAATCACAATCCCCCGTCGCATTGGGATTAACACCCCAGGATGCATCGGAATAACATTCATCGGTACCTGCAGGCAGGGCTACCCACTCAGTTTCGTATTCAGCCAGTGCCCAATGTGGCTGCCAGAAGGTCATCACAAGCGGTGATTTCTTTGCAATCGAAGCTTCGAGTTCCGTAATCAGCGCTCCTTCAGAGCCAGCCGGAACCGCGGTGAAATCGATGCCGATAGCCTCAAAACGATCTTTACCGGGCGAGCCCCAGTCGGCCGGGTAATCAAGCAGACGACCTTTGGGAAGGGTGTCCACGGTGGCAAACTTTGCGGCGCAGGCGTTAAGAGCTTCCCAACTGGGAAGACCGGGGCACATTTCCTTCATATGGACGGGGTAGAGAACGCCTTCCCGGGCATCGAGGCCAAGATCACCGATATCAATCACCTTGCCGGCATCGGCCGCTTCGTTGAACTGGCCAGGGGCATTGGAGGTCCAGATCTCAAGCGTGGCGTGCAGATCACCTTCGCCGAGAGCAATGAACTGCGGACCATAGCCAGCTGTTACGTATTCAACATTATATCCGGCTCGCTCCAGAATGGCACCGGCGACACGTGTGGAAAGATGCTGGCCTGTCCATTCATTGATGGCAAGTTTGATCGGCTTGTCTGAGCCCATCTCAAGCGCTGATGCAGAGCCCGTAAATGCCAACGAAGCACCCAAGGCTATTGCAGCTACAGTTGATTTAAACATTATACATATCTCCCTTCTTGTCTTTATTTTTGCTTAACAATGTTGACGAAACAATGACTTTTACATCGTTCAATACAAATTCTGTTCTTGCAAGTAAAAACATGATCTCCCTTCCGTATTGAGGATGTCCATAATTAAACATGTCTTTAGCGGGCAGAAATGTCCGTTCGGAACTGAAACGGTGTTCTGCCCCTGAGGCGTCCATCTGAAGGGGATAGGCCAAATCGCTTTTTATATGCCCGTGAAAAATGTTCACGTGAAGAAAATCCGCTGGCAACAGCAACTTCAAGAAAACTTAAATCTGTCTGGGTTACCAGTCTGAATGCATGAGAGAGACGAATATCAAGGTAATTCCGCACAGGTGACTGACCGGTATACCGGATGAAAACCCGGTCAAGCTGGCGTTGCGAGACATCCAGCTCTCCGGCTATTTCGCTGATCTTGAGCGGCTGATCAAGGTTGGAGTGCATCATGGATAAAGCCTGCAGGAGGATTGGCGGGAAGTTTCCGCCACCCAGCATGTGAAAATCTGTCTGCCGTTCCGCACCAGACCTGATGCGTTCGTGAAAAACATAGGACGCGGCCGCTTGCGCCAAGTCTGCGCCATGCTCCTCTCCTATCATATTCAGTGCAAGATCCAGCGCCGCGACACCACCGGCCGCGCTGAAGCGTGATCTTTCATGGGTAAAAAGCCCTTCATGGATAAGTATATCAGGGAAAATTTCCTGCGCGGCGGCGATATGTTCAAAATGCAGCGCATAGCTGGCACCGCCAAGCAAACCCGCATAACCAAGAAGAAAGACACCCGTATCCAGCCCGCCAAGTCTGGCCCCGCCTCTTGCCTGTTTACGCAACCAGTTTAGTAACACAGGGTCTCTATAGGCTTCAGGAGTCCAGCTTGAATTGATCACGACCAGATCAAAAGGGGTGGGTGCAGAAAATTGATCAAATTCCTGCACAGAAGTCATCATCCCGTTACTCGCTCTGATGTTTCTTCCGGCATGAGAGATCATAGACCATTCATATAATCGAACACCGGCAAGATAGTTAGCCGCGCGGAAACCATCGAGAAAGGCCGTCGCCGCGAGAAGATTGAAATCCGGGACAAGAACCATCCCGATCCGGGTTACATTTGTCGTCAGATTCTGAATAACGGGACTCCGTTCTCTTAAGTTTTCAGATAATCGTCAAGACAGCTGCAAACCCTGGTCAACGCCGTTGCATAATGTCTTAATATATCAAATTTATGACGAAAAAATACATGTTACAAGGCGAGAATTAACTCAAGATCGACAGGTGATATCGCGTTTCAGCTGTAAAGATGAAAAGTATCGATACGTTTTCTTGAGGAAATGATGATGACGACCCAGACCCCCAACATTCTGTTGATCATGGCAGATCAGCTGGCACCGCAATTTACCGGCACGTATGGACATCCGGTTGTCAAAACACCGCATATGGATGAGCTTGCCCGGAGGGGAAGCCGGTTTGATGCGGCGTATTGCAATTCCCCCCTTTGCGCCCCCTCACGTTTCAGTTTTATGTCAGGGCAGCTCATCACCAGAATTGCCGCCTACGATAACGCCGCGGAGTTTCCGGCCTCCGTCCCGACCTTTGCGCATTACCTCCGTCAGGCCGGGTATCGCACCTGTCTTTCGGGGAAGATGCATTTTGTCGGCCCGGACCAGCTGCATGGTTTCGAAGAACGTATCACCACCGATGTCTACCCCTCCGATCATGCCTGGACACCAGACTGGGAAATGCCGGATGAGCGCATCGACAAATGGTACCATAACATGGACTCGGTGAAAGAAGCCGGTGAAGCCGCCACCACTTTTCAGATCGAATATGATGAGGAAGTTGCTTTTTTTGCCCGCCGTAAGATTTTCGAATATGCCATGGAAAAGGTGACCCCTTTCTGCATGGTAGCCAGCTTTATCCATCCCCATGATCCATATGTCGCGCGCCCTGAATGGTGGAAGCTTTATACCGACAGTGAAATCGACATGCCCCGGAATATTCCGGAAGCCGACGCCCATACAAAACGGCTCATGCACGGGATAGAGGCAGATCAGATCAGCGTCACCGACGATGAGATACGTGCCGCACGTCGGGCGTATTACGCCAACACGTCCTATTTTGACAGCAAGGTGGGGGAACTGGTCAAAACCCTTGAAGAAGCCGGGTTTCTGGAAAACACAATTATCATCGTCACCGCGGATCACGGTGACATGCTGGGTGAGCGCGGTCTCTGGTACAAGATGAATTTCTTTGAACATTCCGCCCGTGTGCCGCTGATCATGGCCGGACCCGGGGTAAAACAACAGCACATAACCAGCGCTTGTTCGCTTGTCGATATCCTCCCCACCCTCAATGATATTGCCGGTATTGACCCTGAACTGGGGATGCCTGTAGACGGACGATCTCTGTGGCCAGTCGCCAAAGGCGGTAGCGATACAAAAGATGAAGCCATCGGGGAGTATTGTGCGGAATGTGCGTCACACCCGATCTATATGATCCGGCGTGGTCATATGAAATACATCCACTGCGATATCGACCCGCCCCAGCTTTACGATCTGTCCCAGGACCCGGATGAGCGTAATAATCTGGCCGACAACCCTGATTATGCAGCAGAAACGGCGGCTTTTGCCGAAGAAGTTGCCTATCGCTGGAACAGTGAGGCCATTCGTGAAAATGTGATGGCAACCCAGCGTCAAAGGAGGGCCGTGCACAAGGCCATGCAGGAAGGCAGGCTCACCTCCTGGGATTACCAGCCCCGCCGCGATGCATCCAACGAATATGTCCGCAATCACATGGACTGGACTGTCGCGGCAGAAAAAACAAGATTTCCTCCGTTTTCGCGGAATTAACGATGCCTGAAGGAGACAAAAGCATGTCAGCAGAAAGACTGTTCACCGGATGGGACGATGCCCCCGCCCGGTCACTTTCCATGCATAAGGATGCCTATATTGACCCATGCTGGCTAAAAGTTGATCAGAAAGAGATTTTTCACCGGTCCTGGCAGTTTGTTTGTCATGAAGAAAATCTCCGCGAGCCCGGCCAGTATGTCGCCATGAATATCCAGGGACAAAGCATCGTTGCGCTTCGCGGAAAAGACGGAGAATTGCGGGCGTTTTATAATGTCTGCAAACATCGTGGCCATGAACTTCTCAAAGGTAGCGGACAAACAAAACGAATAATCTGTCCCTATCATTCATGGTCTTATGATCTTGACGGCACCTTCCTTGAAGCCAGACAATCTCGTTTCATCGAAAATTTTGATGGGGACGATTTTTGTCTTGATCAGGTGCAGATCGAAGTTTTCTGTCATCTTGTTTTTGTCAATCTTGATCCTGAGGCATCACCACTTGCCGTTCAATCCGGCAATCTGGCCGGTGAAATCATGCGTTATGCCCCTGATCTGGGTCGTCTGACCTTCGCGCATCGCCTGACCTACACGATCAAGGCCAACTGGAAGTCAGTGGTGGATAATTTTCTCGAATGCTACCACTGTCCTGTTGCCCATAAGGATTTCTGTACGCTAATCGAAATGGATACATACAGAGTTGAAACCCATGGAATTTATTCGAGTCATATGGCTAAGGCCGGGCGCAGCGATAACAAAGCCTACAGCACGGACGGTGCCAGCGTAACCGACCACGCTGTATGGTATCTCTGGCCCAATACGACGCTGATGCGATATCCCGGGCGGGGAAATTTCATGGTCTGGAGGTTCTATCCGGTGGGACCTGAGGAAACCTATGAAGAATTTGATTTTTTCTTTGAAAGCGCTGAGGTGCTTGAGGAAGAAAAAGAAGCCATAGAATTTATCGATGATATCCTTCAGCCGGAAGATATCAGCCTCGTTGAAAGTGTCCAGCGCGGTATGCAGACCCCGGCCTATCAGCAAGGCAGATATATGGTTGACCCCGATGGATCCGGGTTGAGCGAACACGCCGTGCATCATTTCCACAGTCTTGTCCGCAAGGCTTATCTCGGGGAGAAAATAGCATGAGCGGGCAATCCGTAAACGCAACACAACCACTTGAAGGACGTATTGCCCTTGTAACCGGCGGCACAGGCGGCATAGGCACAGCCATTTGCAGGCGGCTCTCACGCGAAGGCGCAACCGTGATCGCAACAGACCGCAAGAAACCTTCGGCAACCCTGCCCACGGGCGTGAATTTCATCGAAGCGGATATAACCAGTGAGGCCAGCATCATCGGGACCATGGCCACTCTTGAGGCTGAATTCGGCAGGATGGATATTCTGGTCAACGCCGCTGGTATTGAAATTGAGAAAACCATTGAAGACACCACGCTGGATGAATGGAACCATATCTTTGCGGTGAACGTGACCGGCACGTTTCTGACAAGTAAACATGCCCTGCCCCTGATGCGAAAAGCCGGCAACGGATCCATCATCAATTTCGGCTCCTATGACGGATTTATTGCAGACCCCGGCCTTGCGGCATATTGCGCAACAAAAGGCGCTGTGCATGCGCTCACCCGGGCAATGGCCTGCGACTACGGCCCTGAAGGAATCCGCGTCAACGCGATATGCCCGGGATATATAGACACCCCGATGCTGCAGAGCTTTTTTGGCGACAGCGGTGATATCGAAAGCCTTCAGCAGGCTGTCCGTGATGTGCATCCGATGCGTCGTTACGGAACCCCGGATGATGTGGCCGGGCTGGTCAACTGGCTTGCCGGCGACGAAGCGCGGTACGCATCAGGACAGTTATGGGTTCTTGATGGTGGCTTGACCGCACAGGTACAGCAGATGAAACTCTGAATTTGAAATGACTTGAGGAGAACGATCATGGCAAAGGCAAAAAGTGTAATCATAACCTGTGCTGTTACCGGCGGTATCCATACCCCGACCATGTCACCGCATTTGCCGGTAACGCCGCAGCAAATCGCCGCCGAAGCCATCGCCGCTTCTGAAGCCGGGGCCTCGATCATTCATCTGCATGCCCGGAACCCTGAAAACGGACGCCCTACCGCAGATCCGGATGTTTTCATGCAGTTTCTTCCTGTCATCAAGCAGAGTTCCGATGCGGTGATCAATATCTCCACAGGTGGCGGGCTCGGCATGACGCTGGACGAAAGGCTGGCGGCGGCACGCAGGGCGAGCCCGGAAATGGCGTCACTCAATATGGGATCGATGAATTTTGGCATCTTCCCGATGCTGGACAAATACACCAGCTGGGAAAACACATGGGAGCCGGAATTCCTTGAAATGACAAAAGACTTCATTTTTAAAAATACTTTCAATGATATTGAAACAGTTCTTAAGGATTTAGGCGAAGGACATGGCACCAGATTTGAAATGGAATGTTATGATCTTGGTCATCTTTATACCGTGGCTCATTTTGTGGATAAGGGACTGATCAAGCCGCCCTTTTTCCTGCAGCTGATCTATGGAATTCTGGGTGGTGCAGGCGCTGAAATTGATAACCTTGTCCATATGAATACCGTCGCTGACCGCCTTTTCGGGGATGATTACGAATGGTCCGTCCTTGCCGCAGGGAAAAATCAGATGGGCTTTGCCACCACGGCCGGACTACTTGGAGGAAATCTGCGTGTCGGCCTCGAAGACAGCCTTTATATCGGCAAAGGTGAACTTGCCCGCAGTAACGCAGATCAGGTTGCCAAGATCCGCCGCATCGTCGAAGACCTGTCGCTGACCGTCGCAACACCTGAGGAAGCCAGACAAAGACTGGCCCTGAAAGGCGGCGATGCCGTCGGATTTTAATTATCAGGAAAAGGAGAGAACATGACCTATGATGTTGATCTGCTCATTAACGGGGAAATCGTCGCCGGTGATGGTGATGCGGTTGATGTACTGAACCCCGCGACCGGCAAGAAAATCTGCACGGTTGCTGAAGCCTCAGCAACACAGGTTGATGCGGCTGTTCGGAGCGCAACCGAAGCTTTTCCAGCATTTGCAGCCATGACTCCCGGGGCCAGATCAGGCCTGTTGCTTGACGTTGCCAATCGCCTTGAAGCGGAACTGGACGCCTATGCCGCGCTGGAGTCACTGGATACGGGAAAGCCGATAGAGGCCGCCCGCGATGAAATGGCGGCTTGCGTTGATCTTTTCCGGTTTATGGCCGGCGCCGTCCGAAGTCTGAACGGTATTGCCGCCGGTGAATACATGGAAGGTTTCACCTCCATGATCCGCCGTGATCCCGTAGGTATTGTCGCCAGCATCAGCCCCTGGAACTACCCGCTGATGATGGCCGCCTGGAAACTGGCGCCTCCCCTTGCCACCGGATGCACCATGGTGCTCAAGCCATCGGAATTAACTCCGCTCACCACCCTGAAACTGGCACATATGCTGAATGATATTTATCCCAAAGGGGTGGTGAATATCATTTCAGGCCGTGGTGAGACAACCGGCAACAGCCTTATCAACCACGATGGAGTGGAATTTATTTCGCTGACCGGTTCCATCCGCACGGCAAGCAAAGTGCTTGAGGCGGCTTCTTCCACCATCAAGAACACGCATCTCGAACTGGGAGGAAAAGCTCCGGTGATCATTTATGATGACGCGGATATTGAGAGCGTTATCGAGAATCTCAAAATGTTCTCTTTCTACAACGCCGGTCAGGATTGCACCCAGCCGTGCCGATATTACGTTGCTGACCGCATTTACGATAATTTTGTCGCCGATATGGGAAGTGCTATCGCCTCCATCAAGACCGGCCAGCCCGACGCCGAAGATACCGAGATGGGCCCGATCATCACCCAAGGCCAGTTTGAGCGCGTAAAAACAATTCTTGGCGCGGCCGGCGATGACAGCAAACTGGAAATCGTGACCGGTGGCAAAACCATGGCTGGCAGCGGTTTCTTTGTCGAACCCACCCTTATCGCCAATGCCGGCCAAGGTGATCAGGTTGTTCAGGAAGAAATTTTCGGCCCAGTGGTCACGGCCACTCGTTTTACCGATGTGGAAACGGCCATTTCTTGGGCCAATGATACGAGATACGGTCTCGCCTCCTCGGTATGGACAAAGGATGTGGGCAAAGCCATGAAGACAGTTGCCCGTCTCCGCTACGGCATCACTTGGGTCAACACCCATCTTGTCGGGGTGTCCGAAATGCCGCATGGCGGGATGAAAGCTTCCGGATATGGCAAGGATATGTCCATCTATGCGCTTGAGGATTATACCGTACCGCGTCATGTCATGATTGCCCATGACTAGAACAGGCTTGGGGATGTCCGATGACTGAACAAAAGGCAGCACTCGTCACCGGCGGCAGTCGCGGCATCGGCGCTGCGATTGTCAACCGCCTCATTGACGACCAGATACGGGTTATCACGTGCGGGCGTGGCCCACGTCCGGATGATCTCAACCCGAAAGCGGAATGGATCACGGCGGATATCTCTGATGCCGATGCTGTAAACCGCATCTTCGCTTTGGTTGAAAACCTCAGCGGGCGCCTTGATATGCTCGTCAATAATGCCGGTATTCAGGTGGAAAAAACCGTCGTCGATTCAACCGATGAGGATTGGGACCGCGTCATGGGTATCAACGCAAAAGGCGTCTTCCTGACAACACGGGCAGCACTACCGATAATGATCAGGGGCGGTGGCGGCAGTATCGTGAATATCGGCTCCATCTCCGGCAACCACGCCGATCCTTCCATGGCGCTTTATAACGCCTCAAAGGCATTTGTTCATGGCCTGACGCGATCCGTTGCCGTTGATCATGGCAAAGACGGGATCAGATGCAACGCGATTTGCCCGGGCTGGATAATGACCGGTATGGCAGATGCGGCCTTTGCCCTTTCATCCGACCCGGAAAAAGCCCGGCAAGATGCGCTCAACAGACACGCTACAGGACGTTTCGGCAGACCGGAGGATATCGCCGCAGCGGTTACCTGGCTTCTTTCCGACGAAGCCGCTTTCGTCACAGGCCAGACACTGACTGTTGACGGAGGCCTTATCGCCGCAACACCAATTCGCCCTGAATTAAGTTAACTTAATAAGTGAATAAAATTATGAATGGTATTGAAAAAGTTGGAATTATAGGATCAGGTGTTATCGGAGCAAGTTGGAGCGCCCTGTTCCTTGCTTCGGGTTATGAGGTGGTGAATTACGACCCCAGACCTGACAATAATGAGGAAACCCTGCGGTATATTGAAAAGGCATGGGCGCATCTCGAAGCTCTGGACAGCGTGAAAGAAGGCGCCTCTCCTTCCCGTATCAGCTTCACCGGTGATCCGGCAAAAGCGGTTGAGGGTTGTGGTTTTATTCAGGAAAGCGTGCCTGAACGTCTGGATATCAAACACGAAACATACGGCCGGATTGAAGCTGCCTTTGCTGAGGATGCGATCATCTCCACCAGCTCCTCCGGGCTTCTTTTGGGCGATATGCAGGCCGGTCTCAAAGATCCGTCGAAACTTATTCTCGGCCATCCGTTCAACCCGCCTCACCTTATCCCCCTTGTCGAATTGCTGGGTAACGAACATACAGCCGAAGGGATACTTGATCGCGCGGCGCAGTTTTATGAAAGCTGTAGCAAGGTTACCATTCGCGTGAACAAGGAAGTGCCGGCCCATGTTGCCAATCGCCTGCAGGCCGCGCTCTGGCGTGAGGCAATCAGTCTCGTGGCCGAAGGAGTCGCCAGCGTAGAAGATGTCGACAAGGCTGTAACGGCAGGCCCGGGGCTGAGATGGTCTGTCATGGGCCCGCATATGCTGTTCAGTCTCGGTTCCGGCGGCGGCGGGATAAAAACATTCTGCGAAAGGTTTGGTCCTAGTTTCCATACATGGTGGAAATCCATGGGTACACCAGACCTGACACCTGAAGTCATCAGCCTTCTTCAAAATGGAATTGAGCAGGAAGAAGCAGGACGTGATTTTGATACCCTTTCGGCTGAACGTGATGCTAAACTTATTGCGAGCATCAAGGCTTTAAGGGAAATTCAATCATGACCGAAGTGTCAAACCCGATCCGTGCAAGTATGGAAATCATCTGGCACCTGACTTGCGGGGAATGCAGTTTTTACTGGACGTATCCGACCATGAACGTGCATGAAAGCATTGATGCCAGACCAATGCACTGCCCTCTCTGCGGCACCAAAAACCCTGTCAAGATAGAAGCATCACCAGAAAGCCCGGCCTGATGCCAACCAAACAAATCTCTTTACCTCAAGGGGTATCCGCCAGCAATGCTTCCATGGGGAGCATGTTCTTCATTGGTGCCATGTTTGTTTTCGCCACCCAGGATGGTATTTCCAAATATCTGGCCCTGACCTACAGCGTCTTTTTCATTGTTATGATCCGTTATTGGGCTTTCGGTGTTTTTGTTCTGGCCCTCAGCGCACGCAGACCCGGCGGAATACGTGCTGTCGCCCGATCTGCGGCGCTACCTGTACAGATCTTCCGTGGTGTTCTGCTGGTGATACAGATCTGCTGTATTGTGTGGAGTTTCAGACATATCGGCCTGATTAATACCCATAGCGTTTTTGCATCCTATCCTTTGATGGTCACGGCTTTGTCTGTTCCTCTGTTAGGAGAAAAGGTGGGCCTCCGGCGTTGGCTTGCCATCTGCGTCGGTTTTGGTGGCGTTTTGATTATTCTGCAGCCAGGATCAAGTGTTTTTTCCCCATCCTCGTTATATCCTCTCGGTTTCGCCGTCATGTTTGCGCTTTACAATATTGCCACCCGCTATGTTGCGCGGGTGGACCGGCCGGAGACGAGTTTTTTCTGGACCGGCATAAGCGGTGCGGTGACCATCACCCTTATTGGCCCGTTTTACTGGGATCCGATGCAGACAAGCTTTGACTGGATGTGGATGGGGATACTCAGCATAACCGGAACCCTTGGTCACTACCTGATGATCAGGGCACTGGACCTGACCGAAGCATCCCGGGTTCAGCCTTTCGTCTTTCTTCAGACGGCATTTGCAAGCGGTATCGGCATTATCATTTTTGCCGAAGAGCTGAGGTCAACGACCATACTTGGGACCTCCATCGTTGTTGCATCCGGGCTGTTTACGCTATGGCGTGAACAACTCAACGCACGGAAAGCCGCCAAATCCCGCATGGAAGATTAATCATCAAACCATGTATCAGCGACTTGTCTTTATCAGAGGCTCATTTCATAATCATCGTATAAACCACATTCGGGGAATTTGATGCAAATCGATCTTGAACACTTTACACCCTACCTGTCCCTGACAGGGGGGGTGCTTATCGGCCTTGCCGCCCTCTTGCTTCTCTTAGCGAATGGGCGCGTAATGGGTATCAGCGGTATTATCGGGGGACTGATAAGCCCTGGCGATGAAAAAGATGAGCGCAGTTGGCGCCTGGTTTTTATCGCCGGCGTTATTTTAGGCCCTTTCCTTGTCATGCAGTTGACCGGCACACCGATTGAGATACGTCCCGCAGCCTCAGGTTTCTGGCTCATGGCAAGCGGGCTGATTATCGGCCTCGGCACCGCCATCGGTTCGGGATGCACATCAGGACACGGTATTTGCGGATTGGCCCGGCTTTCCATCCGCTCTCTTGTCGCAGTGATGATCTTCATGACCAGCGCGATCATTACCGTCGGCCTCACCCGCCACATATTCTGAGGATATATCGATGATACTTTTTGCTTCGTTGATTACAGGTGTTCTCTTCGGTATGGGCCTTGCCCTTGGTGGCATGCTCGACCCTTCAAAAGTTATCGGTTTCCTTGATATATTCGGGCTTTGGGATCCGTCTCTTGCTTTTGTCATGGGTGGAGGTGTCCTTGTCAGCGGCATTGGCTATCGCCTTGCTATTTCACGTGGCAGGCCTTTTCTTGCTGAAACCTTTATGCTTCCTGCAAGCCAGCTGATAGATCGCCCGCTTGTGATTGGTGCAGCCCTTTTCGGCATCGGATGGGGGATCTCCGGCCTCTGCCCCGGTCCGGCTGTGGCTTCTGCCCTGCTCAACCCTGCAGACGGAATCGGATTTGTCCTTTTCATGATTGCGGTCTTAACATTAGGACGCGTGATCAAAAGAAGGATGTAACCCATGACTGGCTCAAACCGCATCAAACCTGACGATATCCAGAAATGGGATAACGACCATGTGTTTCACCCGTGGGAGTCGATGGGGACGGACGATGCTGATCTCGGCATTATCAATGCCGCTTCAGGCATCTATATGACCGATCCCGACGGCCGCCGCATGATTGATGGTCCCGGCGGGATGTGGTGCGTGAATATAGGTCATGGAAGAGCCGAAATGGCCAAAGCCATTTCAGATCAGGCCAGCAAACTTGGCTATTCCAGCCCATGGACTTCAGCCACCAAACCTTCCAGCATCCTTGCCAGAAGAATTGCCGAAAAAACACCGGGTGACCTGAACACCGTGTTTTTCACCACCGGCGGGTCTTCAGCGGTGGATACAGCTCTTCGCTTTGTTCATTTTTACAACAATATCAAAGGGCGGCCTGAAAAAAAGATCACCATTGCGCGGGAAAAGGGATATCACGGGTCCACCTACCTTTCCGCCAGCGTATCCGGCAAGGAACGAGACCGTAAATTTCTTGACACAAACAAGGACATGGTTCGCTTTCTGCCGAATGTGAACCCTTATATCCGTCCTGAAGGGATGAGTATTGAGGCCTGGCGTGACGAGAAACTGGCTGACCTTGAAAACATGATCCTTGCCACCGGCCCGGAAAAGGTTGCCGCCTTTATCGCGGAGCCTATTCTCGCTTCAGGAGGCGTGATTGTACCCCCGGAAGGATATCATAAGGGATGCCTTGAAATCTGCCGTAAATATGACGTGCTTTATATTTCAGATGAAGTGGTAACCGGTTTCGGTCGCCTCGGCCATTGGTTTGCTTCACAAGAGGTTTTTGGCATTACCCCTGATATCATCACCTGCGCCAAAGGGCTGACTTCAGGGTATGTTCCCATGGGTGCGGCCATTTTCTCAGATAGCCTTCTGGCTGACATTCAGGATGAAAATAACGGCGATATTCTGTTTTCGAACGGATACACCTATTCCGGCCATCCGGTTTCCGCCGCCGCGGCCCTGAAGAACATGGATATCATCGAAGAGGAAAATCTTCTTCGGCATGTGCGTGAAATCACACCGCATTTCCAGGCAAGGCTGAAAGAACTTGGCAACAGGCATCGCATCATTGGTGATGCCCGCGGAATGGGACTTCTGGGATGTCTTGAAGGTGCCGCAGCACCAGGAAGCCCTGAAAGCATCAAGCTTCCTATTGACCTTGAATTTGGCCACCGGATGGATGTTGCAACAGAAAAACGTGGTCTGCTTGTCCGCCCCATCATCAATATGTGTGTATTTTCGCCTCCTCTTGTCATCACCAAAGAGGAAATCGATACCATGTTTGATATCCTTGACGAGGCGATTGCCGAAGTTCAGGCCGAAATGATGCCCTAAATTTTCAGTTGTTGATGTCTTTTTACATGATAGGATAAATGAGTTTATCCGGGAGGAACACACATGAACGTATTTACAAAAACATTGATGTCAGCTGTTGCGGTTGTATCTGTTTCCAGCATGACACTCGCCGCCGACAATGATCTGGTCATTCTTGACTGGGCAGGCTACGAAGACCCGAACTTCTTTCAGGCCTATATCGACAAACATGGCGATGCGCCAACGTATTCTTTCTTCTCAGATGAAGAGGAAGCCTTTCAGAAAATCCGGGCCGGGTTCAAGGCTGATCTTGGCCATCCCTGCTCGCAGTCCGTGATCAAATGGCGTGAAGCCGGTATTATCGAGCCTATCGACACCTCGCGCCTTAAAAACTGGGACAAGGTGATTTCGAATTTCAAGAACATGGAAGGCTTCAATGTCAACGGTGAGCAGTGGGTTATGCCGGTAGATTGGGGTGCAACTGCCCTGACCTATCGTACAGACCTTGTTTCCGATGCTGAAGCCGCCACCCTGCAATCCTTTGCCGATCCGAAATTTGCCGGACGGATATCAATTGTTGATAACGTTGACGACGCCTATGCCCTCGGATTTCTTGCAACAGGCGTTACGGACTGGAACAAGGCCACTATGGCTGACCTCGACAAAGCTTCGGCATTTTTGCGGGAAGTTCACAAGAATGTCCGGACCTACTGGCAGGATGGGGCCGAAGTCCGCAGTCTGATGGCAAGTGGCGAGATCCTTCTGTCCTGGTCCTGGAACGAAGTCGCGGTTATTCTTGAATCCGAAGGCGTACCGGTCGGCATGAACCGTGACACCAAGGAAGGATCTTCTACATGGGTTTGCGGCTATGTCATGCTCAAAGATGGCGGCGGATCAAAGGACAAGGCCTATGACTTCCTCAACGCCTGGCTTGAAGACAGTTCGGCAAATTACATCGTTACCGAATGGGGATATGGCCATTCGAATGGTGAAGTCATGAATGCCATCGGCGAAGAAAACGGTTTTGGCACACTGGAAAGCTATTCCAAGAACACACTTTGGCAGGCACCTGTGAACCCAGCCATGCGTGAGAAGATGATCAAGGAATTCGAGCTCATCAAAGCTGGTTTCTGAACCCATTCACAAAAACGGAAAAGGCGGGTTTTTACCCGCCTTTTTTTGCCTGATCCACGAATTTAGTCATTCTTTTCAGCTCAACAGCAGAAGAGATTCCCGGCCGAGCCCCAGTCTTGTTGTCTCGCCGATATCCAGTACACGTCGCCCGGCTGTGTTGCGCATGGAAACGCTGACTTCACGCTCCAGCCCTTCCACGGCAATTTCATAATAGGTCATATCTCCGTAATATGCGGTGTCAGTGACCGTACCGGTAATTTCAATTTCCGCCTTATCGCTGGATGAGAAAAGGATCGTAAGCATTTCAGGTCGGATACCGATCGATACATCTCCCGGCTGAAGCGGGATGGGCATCTGATCCGGGCTGATGGTCATGGTCCCGAGAGGGCCGGCATCAATTTCAATCCCCTTTTCCGTGACAGATTTCAGCGTACCTTCCATGAAGTTCATTATGCCGATAAACGAAGCGATACGTTTATCAAGGGGTCTTTTATAAAGAACCTGTGGTGTGGCGAGCTGCGCAATCTTGCCGTAGAACATCACGGCAATCCGGTCGCTCATGGTCAGCGCTTCTTCCTGGTCATGCGTCACAAGAATAAAAGTGATACCCACCGTCCGCTGCAAGTTTCTGAGCTCAACCTGCATCTGCTCTCTCAGCTTTTTATCGAGGGCTGACAAAGGCTCATCGAGAAGAAGAACTTTGGGTTTCATGATAAGAGCGCGAGCAAGTGCAACCCGCTGCCGTTGCCCTCCGGACAACGCATGGGCAGGCCGGGTGTTATACCCTTCAAGATCAACAAGCCGGAGCATCTCATTCACCCGCGCCCGCTGGTCTTCCCTGGAAAGGTTCTGCTTTTTAAGGCCATAAGCCACATTTTCCTCAACATTAAGATGCGGAAAGATGGCATAGGACTGGAAAACCATGTTGGTGGGCCGGTGGTTCGGCTCCACCTGATCCATATCCCGGCCAGCAATGACTATACTTCCTTCATCCGGATGCTCGAACCCTGCAATCAGGCGGAGCAGTGTTGTCTTACCGCATCCTGACGGCCCGAGAAGGGAGAAAAATTCCCCTTCCCTGATCACCGCATCCACGCCGTTGACAGCAAGAACATCGCCGAACGACTTTTTGACAGTATTTAATTCGACCATCGGACGTGTGTCTGTTGAAATACTCATCTTTTCCTTTACCCATTCCGAATTTCTGAAGAGCCTGAACCGACAAGAGCCGCTGATTTCTTCCGGTAATATTCCCCGAGCGTCAGCAAGATCAGCGACAAGACCAGCATGATAAAGCCCAATGCCATCACTCCCGGAAGTTTTGAAGGAAACCTCAGCTGTGACCATATATACACCGGCAGGGTCGGCTCAGTTCCCGTCAGAAAGAAAGCGATGATGAATTCATCGAGCGACAACGTAAAACCAATGAGAAGCGATGATATCAATCCCGGCATGACAAGTGGCAGGATAACGCGGAAGAATGTTTCCCGTCTGGTTGCTCCCAGATCAAGCGATGCTTCCTCAAGAAATTTATCCATATTGTTGAACGCGGAAAGAAGAATGGCGATGGAAAACGGCATGCAGATCAGAACATGACCAAGAATAACCGTCCAGACATTAAGCTCAATACCCAGCTGGACCAGAACAATCAGCAATGATACCCCAACGATGATCTCCGGCAACACCAGCGGCAGCATCAAAAAGGACATGATCGGTTTTTTGCCGAGAAAATCGTACCGCGCCGCAGCCCTTGCGGCCAGAACACCAAAACATGTGCTTAGTACCGAGGCGGAAATACCTACAATCAATGAATTTTTAAGCGCGACCAGCAAGGTGCTTTCCCCGGCCAGCCCCTCAAACCATCTGAAGGTGAAACCTTTGAGAGGAAAGGCAATGACCGCGCTGTCGTTGAAGGCAAAAAGCGGCAACAAGAGAACAGGCGCATAGAGAAAAACAAGATAAACACCAACAAATATGGTCAGATATCTGGGTGCTCCCGTCATGACTGACTCCTGAGATAGCGGCGATTGAAGAAAACAAAACATGCCGCAATCATGCCGACAATCAGCATCGCTGAAACCGCAAGCGCCGCCCCGAGTGGAGCGTTATTCGCCTTGGAGAACTGAACCTGGATCATATTGGCAATCATAAGCCCGTCGGTACCGCCGACAAGCTTCGGCGTGATATAATCACCTATCGTTGGAATAAAGATGATGAGTGAAGCCGCAACGATGCCGGGCATGGCCAGCGGCAGGGTAATTCTAATAAAACGCTGGAAAGCCGTATCCCCCAGATCACGGGCAGCTTCAAGGAGCGAGCGGTCTATTTTTTCAAGTGAAACAAAAATTGGCAGTATCGCAAATGGCGCCCAGGCATGGGCGAGGGAAAGAACAACAGCATTCGCGTTATAGAGAATAAAGGTCAGCGGCTCTTCAATAACAGAAAGCCATTGCAGTGTTGAATTCAAAACACCGTTATACCCGAGGATGATTTTCCACATGAAAATACGCAACAGATAGCTCGTCCAGAACGGTATCGTGATCAGAAAAAGCCAGAGCGATTTTCGCTTTCCCCCGTAAAAAGAAATAAAATACGCCATGGGAAAGGCAAGGATGACCGTGCATAACGTCACCAGAATCGAAATCACAAGAGAACGCTGCATCAGCATCCGGTAGACAGGATGCGTCCAGGCCTCTTCATAATTGGCAAAAGACAGTGTTCGATCAAGGTCAAGGTAGTTCTGCGTCCAGAAACTGAGCAGAAGCATCATCAGTAAGGGCGCGGCAAGCAGGAGCAGGGAAAACCCGAATGGCCCGGCAACAAGTTTTAATCCCGACCGCGACTCCCGCGTGAACCAATCTTTCATGTGCCCGGCCCAACCCGGTTTTCAGCCAGTGTTTTATTGCAACTCAACAACGAACCTGATGGCGGTTCGTCGTCCTGGGTTACAACAGGTATCTCTTTGCGCAACCTGTCATGATAGGAGCGAACACCTCCCTCAAGATCAGAGAGAATGGCCCCGTCATAGGCGCTTGACTGAATGGCTTCCTGCACCCACACGGTCAGCATACGGTCTTCTTCGGCTGTGAGATTATCAATCCGTGAGGAAAGATATCGGGCAGCACGTGTCACCCGATCCTCATCGGCAC
>Ga0181580_10001112_pt1 | contig 21162 bp, 19 predicted proteins | sample 071ome_23_FD_132413 | JGI IMG/M metagenome (GOLD analysis project Ga0181580, IMG submission 132413) | Coastal salt marsh microbial communities from the Groves Creek Marsh, Skidaway Island, Georgia - 071403BT metaG (megahit assembly) | ecosystem: Environmental > Aquatic > Marine > Intertidal... | reverse complement strand
TAGATGTTGAAATTGTGAATAAACCATTTAGCGGATCAAATAGCTTGTTTGTTCCAGTCGTTATTTGTAGAAACATTGTAGCTAATAGATTTCCAAAAAATCTTTTTGTAGGCATTGAGCCTTGAATACCCTTTTCCCAAAATCTATTTGACTTAATATACTTAAAATTATTGTCAGTTGCAATCTCATAAATTCTTTCTATATCATTAAAAATAAACTGTCCATCTCCATCAACTTTTAACAACATATCAAATCCGTCATTCTTTGCTTTAGAAATTAGTTTGTAAGTAGATTGACCTGCACCAATATTTTTTTTGTTCTCTATAACTTTAATTTCACTATTATTTTTGAATTTTTTTAATATATTTGGTGTCTTGTCAGTACTCTTATCGTCAATTACATACACGGTTGTTTTTAGCTTTAATAAATCTAGCAGTATTTTTTCAATGTAAGTTTCGACATTATATGCAAGAACTCCAATAGAGACTTTTTTTTTCATATATTAATTATCTTACACTTGTTACTACTCTTGAAGAATAAAATTTAATTTATAAGTTTAAAAATATGAATAACAACCTAAAAAACAAAAAATTTCAAATATTTTTGTTAATTGTTCTTTTTTTATTATTTTTAAAAGTTGACTATAGATTTGATACCTCTATAAGATGCTGTTCAGATGAATATGACTACTTTTCCCATTCATCAACAATTGTATTTGATTTTGACCTTGATTATTCAAATCAAAATTTAAGAGAATTTAATTATAGTAAAAATGGAAAAACTACTCCCATTGGTTTCTTTGGGTCAGGTTTATTATCAGCTCCTTTTCTATGGTTTGGTTCAAAGTTAAGTTCTATTTTTAATGAAAACATTAACTCCACTGTTTTAAATTTTCAATTTTTTCTATATTCAATGTCTTCAGTATTTTATTTTTTCATTTCCTTTTTCTTAATTTTAAATACTTTAAAAAAAATGAAAATTAATGTTAATAAATACAATTTATTACTTTATTTAAGCGGTTCAGGTATCACTTACTATGCTTTTGAGAGATTCGGCATGACTCATGTGTTTGAATTATTTGGAATAAGCCTGCTATTTAACCTTTGCATTAACTTTTATATACAGAAAAATAACATAAAATTTTCTATATTTATACCCATTGTTTTGATGATTTGCTTTTTAACCAGAATGTCTAATTTTTATATTTTCCTTCTGCCTTATGTAGCAAAAATATTTTTAAAAGACTCTGGATTTAAGAATTTAAATAATCTTTACAAATCAACATATTTTTGGATCTCTTTTTGTATTTCTTCTTATATATATTATTTAATATCTTTTGAATTGTACGGAGAACTGATTTTGAACCCGCAAAAAGTTTATGGAACAAACATTTCTTTTCAAAATGTTTATGAGAGCCAAAGTAACTTTTTGGAATTAATTCTTTCTCTTTTTAAGACTCTCTCAATAATTTTATTTTCCAACGAATTTGGTATTTTATGGATTAGTCCAATAATATTTTTAGGGTTTGTTTCAATATTTTTTATTAAAAGTAAAGCATATATATTAAATTTTTTGGTATTTATATGTTTTGCGCAGAATTTTTTCATAGTTCATATTTGGCAATCATTAGGGTCTTCATATGGATTTCGATACTTATTTTCATTAACTCCATTATCTATATTCTTATATTTTGTTTATTTAAAGAAATATAAATTTATAAGATATTATCTATTACCATTTTCAATTTTTTCTAATTTATCATTATTATTTTTTGAAACAACTATAAAAACTCAACTATCAACAATTGATCAAATAAATTCTTTTGGAAGAAGTATAAGATATGTAGAACCTGAATATGTTAGCGGTTTACTTCTATCATTCTTTGAATTTGAAAGCTATTTAATAATTTTCACTACAAGCTTTTTTGGTGCTTTACTTTTTAAAATTGTTTTACTTATATTGAGTCAAGATTCTTTATTTTTAATATTAGAAAGATTTGGATTACCAATATATAACGAAGACTTTTTGAGCTACATAAATAATATTCAAAAAATACAATCTGAAAAATTTCTTATACTTTTAATTTATTTTAGTTTTGTATCTTACAAAATTGTAAATTACAAAAATAAAACTTAATATTATTTATACTTTTTCATTACTTTAGCTGGATTACCGTAAGCTAAAGAGTTGTCAGGAATACTTTTAGTAACAACACTTCCTGCTCCAATTAGAACATTTTCACCAATTTCTATACCGCAAACAACTGTAACATTTGCACCAATTGAGCTTCCCTTTTTAATCAAAGTTTTCTTAATTCTAGACATTTCCCAATCATCTACTTTTGGATATAGGTCATTTGTAAAAGTAACACTTGGCCCTATAAATACATTATCTTCTATTACAACTCCATTGTATATAGAGACATTATTTTGAATTTTACAATTATTTCCAATAATTACATTTTTGTCAATATATACATTTTGCCCTAAAGAAACTTTTTTTCCTATTTGTGCATTTTCCCTAATATGAGAAAAATGCCAAATTTTACAATCTTCCCCTATGTGAGCTAGATCTGAAACATACGCACTTTCGTGAATGAATTTATTTTTAATCATGTTATCAATTATAAGTGACAATCACTTTTTTAATTCCATAAAAAATTTGAAATAATAATAGTTTTTCAGAACTAAAATTGTAATATGAAAAATCTAGAAAAATTATATTTCGATGATTCTTTATCAATTATTGTTCCTTTATATAATAAGCAAGAAAATATTGAGAATACACTTTTTTTAATACACAAATACATTCAAGCAAAAAAAATTGAAATTTTAATAATAGAAAATGGTTCTACCGACTTATCTTTAGAAAGAGCAAGGTTAGCAAAAGAACAGCTAGAAGGCAAAGTTGATATACAAATTTATAATTCACAAAAAGGATTGGGCAATGCATTAAGAAAAGGATTTGAAGTAGCAAAAAATAATTGGGTTTATTTTGTTCCAGCAGATTTTAGCTTTGGAAATAGTGATATTTCATATATAGTAAACAATAATTTATATTCAAAATTTGATCTTTTTATAGGCTCAAAAGGTCACACAGAAAGCCAAATAACAAGAAAAATTAGTAGGAAAATTTACTCAAAATTACTTAACTTCTTCATTAACAAACAATTTAAGATAAAAATTTTGGATACACAAGGCTCATTGTTTTTTAAATCTAAAATATTGAAAATTTTACCAACTTTACAATCTCAAGAGTTTACAATTACTGCTGAAATTATTATTCTCTCAATAAAGAATGGTATCAAGATTAAGGAAGTTCCAATTATAGACTATCAAATTAATTCTAAGTCAACTGTCTCACCTGTTAAAGATGGTTATAGAATGATTTACCAACTTAATAAATTAAAATCCAAATTGACTACTTAATAAAATTAAATTTTAATATATCAGCAAGTGTTAGGTTATAAAACTTTGAAATGTTTTCTTTTCCAATTACTTTTTTTTGAAAATCTGAGGGATTTGGTTTTGGACTTGATAAATTCGTATACCAGAAAGGATCTCCATCACCCAATGGCCAATGTATAATGATTTTTTGTTCATTTTCGTAATTTTCTATTTGTTCAGCCCATGAAATACAATAATTTTTACAATCAATGAAATAATCCCCTGATTGAAAAGAAAAATTAAGAATACCTATTGTAATAGCAAAAATTAGCACAACCTCGCCTCTGCGTGCTTTTGAAAAATAAACTATAAAAATAAAAAATATAACTGTTGAAGGTACAACCGCATACCTACCCGAGTATCCTTGACTAGCTTGCCCAACAATAACTAAAAATATTTCTAAAACAAAAGAGAGAAGTATTAAAAAGTAAAGAAATTTTTCAGCATTCTTACTACTTATTAAAAAAATTAGAAATATTATAAAAAGTAATAGTGAAATATTTAAAATGATTGAATTATTAAGAAAATGCTCAGTAAATAAATTAACAGAAATGCTCTTTTTAAGTATTAGTATAAAATAGTCGAGATTAATTTTAAATTTAAATTTATCTCCATAAAATGCTGATTGCATAAATGTATAAAAAATTACATTTAATTGTATAAACACTCCAAATATCCAAATAATTAATGGAAAGATAATTTTTATAGTTTTAATTTTTAAATATCTAAAAAATAAAACTGGGAAAAGTATTAAGGAATAATATGCTGATAAAGATCCCAAAACTAGAATAAAATATTCTAAGAATTTTATTTTCTTTGAATCGTTGTTCAATCCAAAAATATAAATAACAAAAACACTTAACCCTAAATATGTTTGAGAATTAATTGAGTTAGCAAATACTTCCAAAAAATTTAGAGAAGGGAGTACAAGTAATAATATGCTACTAAGAATTCTCCTATTGTTATCTAAACTTTTTTCTGTTAGCAAAAAAAATAAAATACTAGGCAAAAGTGATATTATCATTGAAACCCAAACAGTTACTAAAGGTGCATAATAAATTGGGACAAAGGATGACAATAATATCTGTAGATTTGCTATCAATAAATAATAACCAGCAATTACAGGAGTGTATAAAAAGGTATTAGATTTGCTATTAAGTAAAGAATAACTCCAATATATAGATCCTTCTTCTGCAAAAAAACGGCCTTCAAGCATAATCTCTGGTGAACGAAAAATTAGGAATCCTATATATAAAAATAACGAAACTAAAAATACCCAATTTTTATATTTATTAAATTTTAAAAATAGAATCAAAGTAACTGAAGTGGACAGGATGATAATTTTTGAATACACAGAAACCGATTGTCCTAAAAAATAAAATAAAAATATAGATAAGAAGGAAAAAAACAATATTAATAATTTTGTTTCCAGTTTGGAGTAGTCAAATTTATTATTCATTTAAAAAGATGTCTCAGTCATAAAATTTAGTTTAATAAAAATACAGACATTTAGTCTATTATGAAAATGTATGGTTGGTTTACTAAATGATTAAAACTTCACAAAATAAAAGTAATAACATCTTATTTGAGGTTTTAGCCAGTACTTCATTGATTTACTTTGTGTCCTATTTATTTAGAAAAGTCAATTTTTTTAATATATTTACATTTCTTATTGTATTTATGATAACAAATTATCTTTTTGACCATTTTGGAAGAAAATACCTCACTAAAACCTTTCAAAATAGTCTTGTTACATTATTTATAATGTACTGGGTCTTATCAATCTCTGGTTTAAATTATTCGGTTTATGAATATGACTGGAACAGTTTTGGTATACCTATAAATTTAAACATAGATTCTGATTTATATTTAAATGATTTACTAGCCAATCAAGAATTTCCTCATATATATATTTATAATTTTATATCAAAAGCAATTCAACTAAATCTATTAGAACAAGTATTTTTAATAGGGTTTATTTTACAGAACCTTTTCTTTGCAAAAGCTTTTGCCGTATTAAAACAAAATTTAAATGAAAATTTTAGCTATATCATTTTTTTGCCTTTAATTTTTTATCCTCAACAATCAGGACATTTTTTAAATTTACCTTATTTCCTTCCGTCAATATTAGGTTTTTCTATTTCTATTTACTTAATATCTAAACATATTTTCTCAGAAGAAGAAAATTACCAAGATTTAATTTTGTTTGTATTGTTAATATTTGTACATCCTTTTTGGGCTATATTTACTCCTTTATTTCTTCTAATAGAAAATGTAATAATTAGACAAAAAAAAAATATAATTACTTTTTCTGTTATTTTTACTATTTCTTTAGTTCTAAATAATCTAGACGGTATTGCAATAAGTGAAATATTGAGTGGAGACTTAATTAACTTTTACAAATCAAATATAATGATACATTTTAATTGGAAAAATCATTATGGATTTTTGTTTCAATTGGAAATTAATAATTTATACCAACAAATATCAATGATTCTTATTTTATTAATTGGTTTTTCAAAGAAAAAAATTATGAACCTTAATTCTAAAGAAGAAGTATTTTTCTTGGGACTTTTTTTAATCTCATTGATAATTATCCTGGGTAATTATTTTCATAGCTCAATTTTTAATGAATATCTTATTGCTACAAATTTTTACAGATTAGGCACGATAACTTGGTTTTTTACCGGAATATTCATTGTCAAATATGTTAAATCAAAATTTTTAATGTCAATATTTATTTCAATTCCAATACTTTTTTTTATGTTTAGTCAGAATACTCTATTTATAAAAGAATTGGGTTTTCTTAATGGTTATAAAATTAATTCTAAAATTATATTCTTAATAATTTCCCTAGCTATTGTAACGATGATATTTGAAAATAAAATTAAAAACAACATACCGCTGTCGATTTTGCTAATTGGTATATGGTTCGCCGTAACTTTTTACAATATTGATAAATACGAAATTAATAATTACTTAATTAAAGTTACTTTTATCCATTTGCTTTTATTTGGATTAATTTATTTTTTCTATAAAAGATCAAATAATAAAAAACTATTTTTAGTAATAACAATATTTTTTCTTTTCAACTCATCATTTTCAAGTTCAAAAAATGTACTAGAAAATTTAAATTTGGATTATAAAACCAAAATTAGTACTCAAAATATAAATCTAATTCAAGAAAATACTGACAAAAAAGATGTAATAATAGTTGATCCTCATCTGACTCATTTTAGAAAAGAAGTAAAAAGAGGAATTCTTTTTTCAATTTCACCGGCTCCTTACAATAATAGAAATTTAGAAAAATATTTAAAATATAAATCTCTTTATAATATTGATAGCTTCCGTAAAATGGATAGTTCTGATTTAATCAACATAATAAAACAAACAAACGCTTCAGATTTAATTCTACCTTTTGACAGTATTGCCTTAAAGTTCTTTAAATTAAACTATGAATATATTGAATTAGAAGAATTTGGATATTTATTTTTAAATGTTAATAATTTCTAAATATAAATTTTAATGTAATATTTTATATAAAATTAAGTTAACAATTTATGACAAATATTAAATACTATTTAATACACAATCTTGAAAATGAACGTTTAAATAATATGAAAAATTTATTTAAAAAGTATTCAGTTGATGATAAAAATGTAAAACTAATTACTTACCCAAACAAAAATCAATTAACTTATAATATCAAAAAAAAAGCAGTCATGAAAAAGGCGAGGATCAAAGATGGTTGGATAAGCTGTAGCTACAAGCACTATTTAGCTTTAGAAGATATTGTAAAAAATAATTACGAGTTAGCAGTAATTATGGAAGACAATATAGGAGATTTTTACGAAAACATACCCGACAGACTTGCAAAATATCAAGCTTTACTTCCTGAAGATTGGGGTATAGTTTTTGATTCAGTGTGGGGTGATTATAAAATTCACAATGAAGAAAAAGTGTTAGACGAAAAGCTTCTTTATAAAAAAAATAATAACCCTACATTTGATAAAAACAATAAATTAATTTCGCATGGTAGTACAAGAGCAGCTCAGTTTTATTTTATCAACTTACCCACTGCTAAAATAATGTATAAAAATTTCTTGCCTTTTAATCATTCAGCAGATATGTGGATGAACCATATTATTAGAAAAAATAATATAAATGTTTACTGGTCTGAACCTTCATTAGTTAAATCTAAATTTAACAAAAAAACTTCTACGAATTTAGAACTTAAAGATTTACCTTATAAAGTAAAGTCTGAAATATTTAATTTGCTTTTAGGTATATGAATTATTTATTATTTTATTTCGGAAAAATACCAAATCATGTCCGCATCTGCATAAATAACATTTTATTAGTTGATAAAAAGGCAATGGTTTATTTCTGTACGACTGAAAACTTTATTAGCGAAAGAGTAATCAATGTTGACTTTAATAACTATCCAGAATTGGTGCAAAAAAAATTAGAAATACAATCTTATTTACAAAATACTCCTTTAGAAACAAATGATTTATGGTTCACTTCTTTAATTAGATCATACGTAATAAAAATATTGGCAGAAGAGTATGAATTAAATAATTTTGTTCATTTTGATACTGATGTTTTAATATACAAATCATTTAAAGAAATAGAAGAAAATTATAAATTTAATAGTAACAAAATTAATATTACAACACTTGACAAAAATCATTTAGTATTTGGTTATTCATATTTTCCTAAAAAAGAACTGGCAGAAAGACTCTGCAAATTATTTGATCAAATTTTTAATGATTACGAATTTTACAAAAATAATTATTCCAATGGGGGTGTTTTTAATGAAATGCGAATGATGAAAATAGCTAGCGAAATAGATCCAGATTTAGTATCAGAGCTTGAATCCCTACCGTACAATAACAAAAATTTATTGTTTGATCCTGCTGGATATGGTCAGTACCTAGATGGATCCCACAATAAAAATGGTAACTACTTTTTTAAAAGAAGGTGGGTTTCTGTTGAATCATTTGTTGGCCGTGAAATTAAATCAAAAAGAATTAAGTTCAAATTTGATAACAAAACGCCTAGAGTATTGTTCGATCAAAAATCAATAGAATTATGTAATTTACACATACATTCAAAACGTTTATCAAAATTTTTGCCAAAAAATTATTCATTAAATATTTAAATTTTTTTTGAAGTAATTATATCTTCCCAGTACTTTAACAAAGTGAAATGTTCATAGTTTACGTTTATAAGTTTTTCGTATTCATTTTGCAGCTTTGTTTCATCAAAATTTAATAAATCTTCCCATTTATCCAAATATATCCCAGGTACCCCCATCTGCATAAATTGCTTTGTAAAACTATTCAATTCAAAAACAGGAAAAACATTCAATAGTAAGCTTTCCCATACCCTTGATGTATCTCTCCCTTTCCCTGGAGGACAAATATTAAATTTATATTTTGATAAATTACTAAAATATTCTTCTGGTGTTTGAAAGTACGAAACATCAACTATCTCGTTTTCATTAGATATACGTTGAACATTTGATCTGTATTGATAGTTTGTATATAAATTAAACGAGCAGAGTATTTTGTTGACTTTTGATTTTTGGCTACTTTTAAACCATTTTTTTCTTCCATATTTAAGATATCTTAAGTTTTCGATACCCTTAGGAAGTAATGTAGCTTTTGATGTACCTGAACTTAAATTTTGAGAAAACCAATGAATTATTTTACTATCCATATATCGATTTATAGAATCATCTACGTTTAAATCGCTGTTATGCGTTATCAATATATATTTCTCAGTAATTCTTGGGTGTTGAATTTTAAAGTATACATTAATTAAGTCTGTCATGACATAAACAACATCGTTTCTACTTACCTTTTCTGGAATGAAAGTAGATGATTCGTCGAAGATATGGTCAGATATATTTCTAAAAGTATCACCTGAAATGTAAGGTCTACTTGATGGTCTAAATAAATTTGGAAATCTCTCGAATGTAAGAAAGTAAAATTGTAACTTAAAAAATTTAATTATCATTTATAAAATATTGTATATTTAATAAAAATCCTATCTACTTTATAAAAATACACAATAGAATTTAATAATAAAGAAAGAAAATATTGAATCTAATAATTTGTGGGTTATCTAAAAACTGTCTTGATACTACCAAGAATAACATTGCTTCACTTGTTGATTTGAAAAACTATACAAAAGATTTAAATTTACAAATAATCATTGTTGATTCAGATTCAAATGATGGGAGCAAAGAATTTTTAGAAGAAGTATCTAAAAAATATAATTATATATCTGTATTTCATGAAGATGGTCTTGAAGACAATTATCAATCAAGAATTGAAAGAATTGCACACTGTAGAAACCAGTGCCTAGAAGCTATAAAAAGAAACAATTATTATGAGAATTTTTTATATATTCCAATGGATTTTGACATAAATCACTTTGAAATCACAAGTCATGAAGAATTTTTTAAGTTAGTAAAGGAATTTAAAGAAGATGCAAATACCAATGCAATATTTCCTGTAAGCTACCCATACTATTATGACATTTTTGCATTACGTGCAGAAGGATGGGTCAATATAAACTCACAACTTATTGTTAACAAACTAAAAAAATATTTACGTTTAGGAAGTTTTTTTTGGAATTATATATTTATATTTCGAAAACAGTGGCCGCCAGAAAAAATAGCTAAAAAAGAATTAAAAATTAAAAGTGCTTTTGGCGGATGTGGTATTTACAGAATAGAAAATAATAAATTAGAAAATATTAAATACTCTTATTCAAGAAACAAAACTGATTTTGTGTCTGAGCATATTTTTTTTAATGAGTTCTTTAATAACCTTAAAGTTGAAACCAGTTGGATTGTTCCTGCTCCAGCAGAACATCTTTCTTATAAATCACAAAATAAAAAAGGAAAGATTATTTATTTTTTAAAAACGTTAAAGTTTGACTTAAAAAATATTTTTAATTTTTCTTAAATAATATTTAATTATTTTGAGGTAGCTGTTTAATTTATCTATTATTAAAAACTGAAAATTTAATAACTTTACTATCACCTTGTTAGTATTAAGTTCAAATGATTCGATACTAATGATTTTATCTTTTTCAATAATGTCTTTCCAATATTGAAAAAACATCTTTTCATATGCATAATTATTATGATTATTTTGTTCTAGGAACTCTAATAAAAGTTTTTCATTTATTTCTTTATAGTCTTTAACAAACAATACTGGAAGGTTTTCAAGACATTCATATGTAAGATGATATTTAGTAATAGGTATAGACCCACTATATAAAGCTTCCCACATCCTGTGAGTATCAATACCATTTCCATGAGGACTTAAAATAAACTGTGAAGCTTTAAGGTGTTGCAAATATTTATCTTTTGGAAGATTTGGGTCATCAATCTTAACCCAGTTTTTATCTTTAAAAAATTTATACAATACACCTCTCTCATCTAGATTTGTTGATTTTTGGAAATTTACCAACATCATTGTATTTTTACTAGAAGTTTTAAAAAAATCTACTTTTTCATCTTGAAGATCATCAAAATCTTTAGAATTTAAATTCTTGAAATGTTCGTTTGATAGTCCTATCGGAATTGGATACAAAATTTTGCTAGATGAGTCAATATTCACACTGTACCACCTTGATATACATTCAGGTTTTAACTTGGTGTGTTTGTCAGTAACTGAAAGATCACTTTGATGAGTTATAAGCTTAATATTTTTCAATTGATTGTTTTTTAAGATATAAAAAAGAGTTTTTATATCTTCTGTTCTGCAAAATATTATGTCATTTTCTTTTAAAGTAAATTTTTTATTTCTTATGTAAAGGAATCCATTATTTTTACTAACAACATTAAAGTCTGAAATATTTAGATCTTCAATTTGGTTTTCAAGAAAAACGCCTGAATAAATTACATTTGAAATCTTTGCAAACTTATAACTTGTTATAAATTCTTTATTTTCCATATTTTTAAGCAAATCTTTTACTAGACAATCTTATTATATTTACAAACATTTAAATGAAATAAATAATTTTAATATTTATCTGATAACTGAAAGTAAAATTAAAAAATGGAAAGCTCAACAGCGGTTGCAGTAGTTGCTGATTTCAAATATCTAAAAAGGTATTTACAAAGATTTTTGACTGGATTAAGAGGGATGGGCAAATATGAGGGCGAGCTAATAATTATTACTTCCCTGTTCACCCCTGTTTTCTTACTACCGCCAATATGGAAAGATAAAAATATTACGATTGTACGACAAAAAAAAATAAAATTTGATAAATTTACCCGAACTATTTTAAAAAATTTAGAAACTAGTAGCGAACCAAATAGATTCAGAACAAAACAATTTCAGTGGCACAAATTAAACTTGTTTGATATTTCTTTAAAAAAATGGAAGTATATATTTTATTTGGACTTAAATATGTATATTCATTACGATATAAATAAAATTTTAAAAATAAAACCTCAAGATAAAATTTTTGCAAGGTGTGATTCGTTTCCCTCTTTTGATAGAAAACTATCATCCCAATTTGATCAAACTAATGATTTATTTTCTAAATTAAAAGATAGTTTTGATTTAGAAACGAGTAATTATTTTCAAACTGGAATTTTATATTTTGATACTTCGATAATTTCAAAAAATACAAAAAAAGATTTGCTAGAGCTTGCAAAAGAATACCCCATTTCAACTACTAATGAACAAGGAATTATGAACTTGTACTTTAAATTTATTAAAAATCTTTATTACGAATTACCTATTGAAGTTGATGAATATATGACTTATTTTTATTGGCTTATTAGTGGGAAAAAAATAATCATTACAAAACAAAATAGAATTAAATACAAATAGTTATTCCATTTTAGGTATTTTTTTTAAATTAAGAAAAATACATACAAGTGTCAGATGAAAAAAGTTAAGAATATATCTAATTGGCGACTCTAGCTCCATGTTTTGCCATGCTGAAATATACAAAGAAAATATTAAAATTAAATTCAAATTAACCAACAAAAATAAAAGTATGTCAGAGGTATTAACCTTTTTTAAAATTAAACTATTAAGTAAGAAAGTTATATAAAAAATTAACAACAGTATTGTTACGGGCTTGTCTATCCAAAGGTTTTTAAGTATTAAAAGTACATTATCAAACTTTAAGTCTCTAAGAAGAAGAAGGTCGATAAATGTATCTTGTAAATCTATTTGTCTTATGTGATGTTCTTTACTTATTTCTGGAAATACAAAGATAAATAAAAGTTCTTTTAGTAAAAAACCAAACAAACCAATAGCTGTAAGTAATTTTTTTTCTTTATAAAATATCAAAGCAATAATAGAAAATAAAACTATTGAACTATTGAATTGCTTTGAAAAATACAGAAACCCCAAAAGAAAAATACTTAAATAATCAACGAAATTGTTTCTTTTTATGTTGTCAAACACGTAAAAGATAAGTACTGCTGTAAATAAACTGACTATGCCTTCAGACATCAGTGAACTTGTAAACAAAAATTGTAACCATAAACTATTTAATATTAGAAAAGAAAATAATACTGAAATAAGTACTTTATTTTTAAAGCTAATTTTTAATTCAAAGAAAAATAATATTGATAAATAAAAAATAATATGAGAAGTAAAAGAGTAATAATCATATAAATTAGTGTTAGTCGAGATTCTTAAAAATAAGGATTGAAAGTAACTTATAAACTGTGGATAACCCTCCATAATGTAGTTAGTAATTGAAAAGTAATAACTATTTTCATAAATATTTAATGCTTGATCAAAAAAAACAGCATCAACATCTCCCAGTAGATTATTATTTTTAGTTAAAAAATTTTTGAAATTACTAATGAAGTAATTTAAAGAAAAATATGATAAAGCTATATAAAAAACAAACTTTAAATCACGTTTTTTTATTAGAAAATAAGATAACCAAACAATATTTGTAAAAACGAATACTTGGCTGAATGATAAATCACGATAAAAAAATAAGATGACAATGTCAATAATAAAAAATGAAAACAAATAAAAAATAATCGATATAGAGATGTTCTGAAAATTAAATAGTTTATCTACTAATTGCCCAAATAAAATTAAATATATAAAAAGCAATATCCCAGATACTATATCAAAATAATTAATCTTTTCTATAAAATCAAAACCTGACAAATTAATAAGTGAATTCAAAATTATTATAATAATTAATATATATGGTGATATGTACAAGCTTTTTTTAACCATAAAGTTAATTATATTAAATTTAAAATATTCTATTTAGATTATTACCTTTGTATACTTTTTATTTACAAATGAAAAATAAACTACTGAACATTATTCAAAATATCAAAATTACAACAAATTACTTAATATCAAAGGGCTTTGATGAAAAGAAAATAATTAAAAATAATTTAGGTGAAGACTCAATAATTTTTGATGTTGGTTCAAATTTAGGTTCTTTCATTCGGTTTATTTCTAAAAATAATAAAAATAAATATTTATCGTTTTATTCATTTGAACCTGTTTCGAATTTAATTGATTTTCAAAATAAATTAGGGCTACCTGGTAAGCATAAGTTAATATCAAATAATGTTGCTATTACAACAAAAAATAGCCCTGTAAAATTTTTTGAAAGTTCTATAAGTTCTCAATCAACTATTCACAAAGAAACAATGAAAATTGGTAAAACAAAAAAAGAATACGAAGTAGAAGCAATTTCAATTGATAGGTATTGCTATGAAAAAAATATTGAAATTATTGATTTATTAAAAATTGATACTGAGGGAAATGACTTTGACGTGTTGGCTTCTGCTAAAAACTTAATAGAAAATAACAAAGTTAAGCTAATAAAGATTGAATTAAATAATAATGAAAAAATTTTTTTAGATATTTGTGAATTTCTTTTTAAAAATAAGTATGAACTGATTGGTATGTTGAATCATACATATGTAGATAACAAACTTATAATTTTTGACTGTTATTTCAAAGTTGAATAAATTATGATTTTGATGTTTTAAATACTTTAAATGATTTAAACAGATATTTTATCAATTTATAGCCATCCCTAAATCTTGAAATCTGAGTTTTCCCATATGTTCTAGTTCTATAATGAATTGGATATTCAATTATTTTTTGTCCTGTAAAAGCAGCTGTAAAAATTAAATCAAAATCTCCAAATGGGTCTAATGCACTTGAATTATGTTGCCACCAAATTATCTTTTTATATAAATCTCTTTTAAAAACTTTAGTACCACAGAGTGAATCAGTTAATGGTTGACTAATTATTTTACCAACAAAGTATTGAAAAACTCTATTACCTAGATGATTGAGGTATCTCATGGAACCTCTTTCCATTTCGTAAATTAACCTTGTTCCATTTACAAAATCTGCATTATTTTTGTCAATTATTTCAAAAAAAACTGGTATTGTTTCAGGATCAACGCTTATATCAGCATCTAAAATTGCGACAACTTCTGAATCTATTTTTTCCATAGCTTCCCAAACAGCGTTGGCTTTACCTTTTCCAGTTTGAGTAAATGTTTTTATCGTAAAATATTTTTCTTGCTCTGAAATATTTTTTGCAACACTTACAGTATTATCTTTTGATTCTGCGCAGGGAATTATTATTTCATATTTTTCATTCTTAGGAATTCTGTTAATTATATTTTTCAAATTACCTTCTTCATTTTTTGCGGGGATAATTATTGCTTTAGTGTGCTTCTTAACATCATTATTTTGAACTCTAAATACAGAGTAGGTTTTAATACCAATACTTAGAAATGATAAAGTGGCTTCTAATAAACCATTTACAAATGATCCTAATCCAAGAAGCTTGAATGGAAGAATTTGTTTTGTGTAGGAGCTTAAGTAATCATATCCAAGACCACTTGTTATATTTCTTATTTTTTTATTTTGAATGTAGGAATATTTTATATTTGCATCCTTGAGTCTTAGTAGTTCTAAAATTTTTATGATTATCTTATATTTTGAATTAAAAGATGTAATTATTAATTTTCCGGTAGGGTTTAATAATTGCGATAATTTGCTTAATAAAAAAAATATATCTGTATGGACTTCTACTATGTCTGTTAAAACAATAACATCGTATTTTTTGCTAGTATTTAAATCAATTTCCTTGTTGTCAAAGTCAAGATATATTTTTTCTGATGTATCTCCATAAATTTTGTCTTTAGATTTTATATTTATTATATGTAAAGAATCTTCATTGTTTGTAAATCTTAAAACTTCTCTGCTGTGTCTCAGGTAAAACGTTTTATTAGGTATTTTTATTTTCATTGATATACCCTACTCACTAAATTTATGATTTCTTATAGAAAATAATGCATTATTAAATTGTTTTTCTTTGTACCCTTTTAAGTAATTAATTATAGGTTTTTTAATTTCTTTTTCTAAACCAAAACTATCAAATCCGAACTGATCTTCTTTAATTTCTTTTAATTTATCTTTAAGATATATTGGATGATTTTCTATTTTAATCTTATGAGTATGAAAAATTATTTTTTTCTTTATATTTTTGAACCAGGCATCATATGCCTCTTCTGAAGTAGGTCCTCCTCTACCATTGTAATTATTAAACTCTCTGTACCAAGCTCTTGCAAATCTTGCTCTGTCTTCTGCAATCATTTTCTTAGTTTTAAAGCAAAAATCATACTGAAAAAGTGGAACATTAATGTTTGGAATTGATCTAATGTCTATTACCTTATTGTCTAAGGTGGCAAGACATAAGTCTGCACCTCCTGTATAACCTATTGAGTTTCCAAACTTCTTTTTATTTAAAGCCAAAGCAATTCTTGTTTTTACAGAGTAATTATAAGGTGTAAAAAACTGATACTGTGGAAATGCAATAGCGGGAGAGTCCTTAAACTTTTCTAAGCTATTCAATAACTTTTCTTTATATTTTTCATGAAAAAAATAATCTAAAGACATTACCAGAACCCAATCTCCACTTGCATCATGAATACCGGATTCAAAAGTTTTGCCAATATGATCCCATTTAAATTCATATGGCCAATCGTCCCCTTTAATTATTATCTCATCTGAATAATCTTTAAAGCAGTTGAGTGCTTCTTTCCAGGGGTCACCTCTCTCTTCTGGATTAGTCATTGAAGTTACTATTGACAACATATATTAAATTTTAGAATCAGATACATAATAAGTGAGTAGTCATTATTAAAAAGATTATTGCAAAGATGTATCTAAATAAATAGATTTTAATTCAGTTAGAATTAATTAAATGAATGTTGTAATAATTGGTGATGGTTATTGGAGTGGAAATTTTAAACGCACAATAAAATCAAACTTTCCGAGCCTTAAAATTTCTCACATAGTTGACCCATTGACCAGCAATAAAGGTCCAGGCATAGTTAATTTGAAAGATTATAAAGACTTGAAACCTTTCGTAGACGACATAGATTTTGCTATAGTCTGCAGCCCTACGATAACACATTATGAAATCGTAAAATTCTTACTTGAGAACAATATTCACACATTAGTTGAAAAGCCTATAACTAACAACGTTGGCGAAGCAAATAAATTATTTTCCATTGCTGACAAAAAAAATGTTTGCCTGATGGTTGATCATATATATCTTTACAATTCTTCTATTCAAATGATAAAAAAAATTATAGACAGAGGTGACCTTGGTAACCTAATACATTTAAGTTTTTACAGGACAAACTTAGGACCTATAAGGACAGACGTGAGCGCTCTTTGGGATTTAACAACGCATGACGTAAGTATCTTAAATAGTTTTATCAATAAAAAGTTTAAAAAAATAGCTGCAAGTGGCTTTAAAAGAAAAGGCACCAAAGTTTATGATATGGTCAATGCTTCTATAGAATACGACAACTTATTTGTTACTCTTTTTTCTAGCTGGCTCCACCCTTCTAAAGAAAGAATCATAAAAATAGTTGGAGATAAAAAAATGTTAATTTTTGATGAAATGAACTCAAATGAGAAAATTAAAATATATGATAAAAAAATTGAAAATTTAAATAAATTACAGTCAAAAAAATATAGTTCTCAATTTTCATTTAATGTTGGTAACATAACTATCCCATTTATAAAGGAGTCTGATCCATTATCCAATGTTCTAAATGAATTTGTTTATAGAATAAAGAATAAAGTTTCAAATAAAAGCAGCAAATCAGAAACAATTCAAGTTGTAGAAACACTTGAAAATATTGAGTCAAAAATTATTTAATTATGTTTGTACCATTTAATGATTTGTCAAGAATTCATAAACCACTATTAAACAAAAGTTTAAAGAATTTAGAGAAAACTGTTCTTAAAAACGACCTAATTCTAAGTGAAGACATTAGGTTGTTTGAAGAAAAATATAGTGAATTTACTAATCAAAAATACACTGTTTCATGTGCAAATGGAACTGATGCAATAGAGTTAATTTTAAGAGCACTAGAAATTGGTATTGGTCATGAAGTTATAGTACCCACAAATTCATTTATTGCTACTGCAGTGGCAGTTGTTAGAACAGGAGCAAAACCTGTGTTCGTTGATAATAATAAAGATTACTTAATTGATGTATCTTCAATTGAAAAAATGATTAACAAAAAAACAAAAGCTATTATAGGGGTTAATTTATATGGACAAATGTGCGATGTTGTTAGCCTTAAAAAAATAGCTAAATCAAGAAATATTTATTTTATTGAAGACGCAGCACAGTCTCATGGTGCATCTCATGGGAAATTATCAGTAGGCGATAATTCAATTGCAGCAGCATATAGTTTTTATCCTGGAAAAAATTTAGGTGGATGGGGAGATGGCGGTGCTATAACAACAAATAGTAAAACATTAAGAGATAAATTACAAAAAATACGTAATGTTGGTAGTTCAAAAAAATATGTTCATGATATAACCGGTTTTAATTCAAGATTAAATCCGGTAAATGGAATTGTTTTATATGAAAAATTAAAATATATTGATGAATATAACAATGAACGTAAAGAAATTGCAAGCAAGTATCTTAATGCTTTTTCAGAAGAAAAAAATATTTTATTACCAAATGTCTGTGAAAAAAATTCACATGTTTGGCATTTATTTGTAATTCAAGTACGTAATCGAGATTTATTTGTTAAAAAGGCGTTGGACAAAGGTGTCCAACTAATTATTCATTATCCAATACCAATTCACAAACAAAAGGCTTTTAAAAATCATCAACAATTTAATAAAAACCTTGAAAATGCCAACAAATTTTCTAAACGAATTGTGTCATTACCGATATTTCCAAAAATGAAGAATAAAGAGATTGATTACGTTATTGATACCATCAAATCTATAGCCAGTAGTTCAAAATAAAATATTTTTTTGAATTATAAATTAATATAATTATGCAATTTTTTATTAAATTTTTCTAAACTTAAAGATTCATTAACTGTATCGAAAGAAGCCTCAGATATTTTATTAAGCAAATCTGTATTGCCATATAAATTTTTTATATTCTCAGTCCATGTTTCTAGAGAATTATCCGAAAAAAATATATTTTTGTTATCTTTAAATAAATCATAATCCCAAAATCCATCTGTTTTTGATATTAACACTGGAACCCCTATAGACATACACTGAAGACTGACACTTTGGCCTGATGGCTGTGTGCTGTTTTTTAAAGGAAGTATACACAGTCTAGATCTACTATAAATTTTTTTAAGATCGTTATCAGTAATTTCGTTACTTCCCCATTTTCCACGATACACTTTTACATTGTTAAGGTTTAAATTTTGTAAAGCGGGCAATTGAGATACTATTAAAAAATTATATTCTCTCATTTCTTTTATGATGTTAATTATCAACTCTTGATCTCTATTTCCGTCGTTACCAACAAAAATAATTTGGTTATTTTCTTGTAAATTTATGTCTTTATCATTCCAAAATTCTGTATCTATAGAAAATGGAAAATATGATAGTTTTGGAATATTACCATGAAACAATTTTGCTTTTTCATATTCTTCTTTTCCAAGAAAAAATACATTATCTAAATAGAAAACTAGAAGTTTAATTAAGGCGTAATGAACTCGTTTAAAAACTGGATACCTAATTTTTTTACTGTAAAGTCCCATTACAAATAAGTGAACTTTAAATTTAAAAAATCTTTTTAAGAAGATCAGTAAAGGAAGACTCGAACATCCTGCGCTTTCGGGAACTATTATTAAGTGATCTGTCTTGGATAAAATTTTAATATTTTTTATGGTAAATAACCTTGCAGAGTAAAAAGGAAGACTTATAAACCTTCGTAAAAATTCATCAAACACTTGCAATGGTAAGTTTAAAAACTTTTTTGCATTGTCAAACTCAATAATTTCAATGTTATGATGTTTCGGATCAAATGAAGTTATGCCATAGTAAAATTCTTTTGCTTGAATTTTTCCTTCTTTGTAATTTGATTTTCTGTTCTCAGTGAAAATATATGTTATATTTGCCATATTCTTAATATTAATTTTTAGATTTATCTAAGAGTGTTTTAATATATTAATTAATTTTTTGCTTATTAAAATACAAACTGTGAATATTGCTTTCTTTTTTACTTATGGTTACTCACTTAAAACATGGGAAGATTCAGGAACACTGGAGCGAGAACTAAAACCATTAAGATTTTTGTCAAAAGAATATGGTTATAAATTCACACTTGTCACTTATGGAGACAAATCAGATTTAAAAATTAATAATTTGAACAGCGAATTTGATATACTGCCAATTTATACATTTACAAAAAAAAGTAAGAGCAAATTTATTAACTACACAAAATCATTTATAACTCCATTTAGATTAAAAAAAAGATTATCTAATGTTGATGTTATACACCAACACCAGCTTCTAGGTTCGTGGGTAGTGATAATTCTAAAGTGGCTGCTTAAAAAACCTCTATTAATTAGGACTGGATATGATATGTATCAATTTTCAAAATTTGAAAATAAGAAAAGACTAATAATTTATTTATACAAATATTTAACTTATTTTTCATTAAAGAAAGCAAATTTATATACCGTTACTAGTTTCGCAGATCAAGAATTCTTGCATTCTGAATTTGGTAATATCTTTACAAATATATTAGTAAGACCAAACTATGTTGATTTGCAAGATCATGGTTCAGTCACTAAAAGACCTGATAATAAATTTTTATGCGTGGGAAGGCTAGTTGAACAAAAAAATTTCAAATTGTTAATAAATGAATTTAAAAATACAGCAGAACAGTTTGAGTTAAATATTGTAGGTGAAGGAAAATTAAAAAATGAACTTAAGAATTTTGCAGAATTAAATAATGTAAATTTAAATTTTCTAGGGAGTATGGATAATAATAATTTATTAGAAATATATCCTAATTTCAAATACTTTATTTCACCATCTTTATATGAGGGTAATCCTAAAACGGTGCTCGAAGCTATGGCTTCTGGCTGTATAGTGTTAGCAAGTAATATTAAAAATCATACCGAAATCATTACTAATGAAGATAATGGCTATATATTTGAACTTGATAAGCCTTTGATTCAAAAAATTGTGAATGAGTTGAACAACAATTTAGAACAACAAGAATTTATTTCCAAAAACTCAATTTCATACATATTAGAATCTAATTCATTAGAAATCCTATTAAAGAATATGGATAAAGATTACAATAATTTGTTTATGTCCTAGCTAAATAATGTTCAAGCACGAATAACTTCCATATTCTATTTGCATTA
>Ga0181580_10001104_pt1 | contig 21242 bp, 20 predicted proteins | sample 071ome_23_FD_132413 | JGI IMG/M metagenome (GOLD analysis project Ga0181580, IMG submission 132413) | Coastal salt marsh microbial communities from the Groves Creek Marsh, Skidaway Island, Georgia - 071403BT metaG (megahit assembly) | ecosystem: Environmental > Aquatic > Marine > Intertidal... | reverse complement strand
CGGCAAGGGTGGCTAGCGTGACAACCAAGGCTGTTCTGACGATCAGGGTAGGCCAATTCATATATGTGATTTTTTCTAACGGGGCATCGGCTATCTCGCCCAGCTGGGCTGCGACTGCTCTGCTGCGGTTTGCAAAACATCCTTGACGTGTTTGGTTGGCACGTCAAGCAAAGACAATGTCTTGCGTCCTTTTTTCTGCCGCATGAAAACGAGGTTACGCGAATTCGGTGCCCAGCATGGGTCTTCGCCCTGTGTCAGCACTTCTGCCTGGCCACCGGAGGCTGAGACAACGCAAATGTATCCCACGCCGCCGCTCATACTGGTGAAGGCGATCCACTGGCCATCTGGCGACCAATCAGGCTCGGTGATCATGCCACTGACTGAGCCTGTGGTCAGACGCTTAGGGTTCCCGCCTGAAGCTGGGATGGTGAACAAACGTACCCCGCCCCTGGCCGATGAAGTGAAACAGATGGTTTTGCCGTCCTTGGACCAAGTCGGGCAGGCCTCCTCCTCTCTGGACTGAGTCAGGCGAACTTCGCCAGAGCCATCCTGGCGGGCCACATAAAGATCAGGGCTCCCAGACTTACTCAGGATCATGGCGACCTTGCCTCCATCTGGAGAAATGGCTGCACTGGTGTTGAGGCCGCTATTGCGTGTGATGCGCGTACGTTGCCCAGAGCGCAGGTCGTGAGAAACGATGTTGGGACTGCCCACTTTGTAGGAAGTGTAGTAGAGGCCCAGTTTGCCAGGAATCCAGGTAGGTGCTGCGACATGGGATTGATCGCGCGTAACCTGGCTGAGACGGTGGCCGTCATAGTCGGCCACATAGATTTCCCAAACGCCTCCGGACTTCCCTCGAAAAGCTATCATACTCTGGGCAATACCTTTTGTCCCAAAGACAGCTTGAACCACCTCGTCAGCAATGACATGTGCCTGCGATCTGCCTGCGGGTCCAGGATAGCCTCGGTAGAAAATACTGGCACCACCCTGAGCATCAGCCAGGCGGACACGCCATTGGTCTCCTGATGAGGAGGCATTCAGTTCGAAAACGGCCTTTTCCTTGGTGGTTGATTCAAAACCCTGGATCTCCAGATCAAAAACCAATGGCGCGATGGTTGCCGAATCAAATCCGCTGATGTGGATGGGGACGCGTTCCCCTTGACGATAGCGATCGATGTCCAGCTCCTGTGCGGCCTGGGTTAGGGTCAACCCCATCAGGAAGAGTGATAGGCACAACACAGTTTGCAATCGGGATTTGCCGGTCAGTAATGCCTGCCCTTGGTTGAGTCTAGGAATGATTGAATGCATGAATCAGGTCATTTCTTGATGTTAAAGTTCAGGACGAAGGTGCGCTGGCTCAGGGAGGCCCCCGATGGCGGGGGTTGGGGCATCTGCTTGACCCTGGCGATGAGTTGCGTGATGGAGCGATCCAGAGAGGACACGCCCGACTCATCAACGATGCGGGCTGAATCCACTGAGCCATCGAGCCCAATCACCACCTGAACCCGCACGCTCAAATTACGATCAGATAAGTCAGATGGCTGAACCCATCTTCGGTCGTAGGCCGATTGTACCAGCAGCCCATAGCGTCCCAGCATGCTGCCAGTCACTGTTTTGAGACCTTTTACAGGGCTGCCCTTGCCCACCGATAGGGTTGCCTGGTTCAAGGTGACTGGATTGCGACTGGCTTGGGGAGCAGGGGCCGGGCGGCTTACCGGGGGTTTGATATTGCGATTGGGATTCTGCTTAGTTTTGGTACTGATCTTGATCGAAGGTTTTGGTGCCGGCTTGGGTTTGGGCTTGGGAGTCGGTGCCGGGCTGGGAGCTATTTTGGGCTCGGGTTCTGGTTGAGGCTCAGGTTCGGGCTGAGGCTCGGGTTCTGGCTGAGGCTCGGGTTCTGGCTGAGGCTCGGCTCCAAGCAGATCAGCTGGATCATCGAACATGGATTCGACCATGGAAGCCGGCATCATCTGAAATGGGATGAGATCCTCACGCTCTTTGCGTTCTGGCAGAAAGCCAGAACCAACCAGCATCAGGGTCAGTAAGAGGAGGTGAAGCCCCCCTGAAGCCATAAGGCACTTCTTTTGAAAGACTTCCATATTCAATCTTTGACTTCGTGTCTGAAATAGATGTTTTTCATCCCCAGTTGCTTGGCACCATCCAAGACGTCGTAAATATTTCCCCAGGCGGCTTCGGCATCTCCCCTAATGACCAGCACAAGCTCGGGGTTCTGCTCGAAGGCCTCGGCGAGGTTTTTTTTCAGATCTGCCAAGGTGATGGGCAAGGTTTCAAGATAGTATTCCCCAGCAGGGTTGACTTCCACCATTTTCAAATCGCGCTTGTCAGGAGCCACGTCCGTGACCTGGCTTTTGGGAAGCTGCAGCCGCAAACCTTGTTCCATCAACGGGGTGGTGATCATGAAAATGATCAGCAACACGAAAGCCAGATCCAGCAGGGGAGTGATGTTGATATCACTCAATGTGACCAAGGCTGTTTTCTGTGTATGGCGTCTCATGGGGAGCGGGATGCAGACAGCATTAAGCGTCGATCATCCTATTACGGGCTGTAGCAATTGATCAGTCCTCCGGTATGAAGGCGGTTTCGACCTTCGATGCCAATTCCTGGGCAAAGTTATCCATTTCAACGCTGAGCACCCTTATGTTGTGAACAAGCCAGTTGTAGCCAAACATCGATGGGATGGCGACCAGCAGCCCAGCCACGGTCGTTACGAGGGCCCCAGCTACTCCGGGGGCGATGGTAGTGAGCTGTGCGTTCTGCTGGCTGGCGACCTGAGCGAAAGCGCTCATGACTCCCCAGACGGTTCCCAGGAGTCCCAGGAATGGGGCGCCACTGACCGCGATGGCCAGCAGGATCAGACCTGACTCCAGTCGTAGGGATTCCTGGGCAACACCACGTTCTAGGGCCCGCTTGACGTGTTCCATGGATTTGAGGGAAATCATTCCTTGAGCGCCACCCTTGCTTTCGTGTCTTTGCTGGCAGATGGCTAATTCGTGGTTACCCATTTCGTAAATACTGAAAAGTGGGCAACCTTCGACGGGGATGCGACGCTTGTAAAGGTCGGTCAGGTTGGCCTGATCACGGAATGCCTGATCAAAGGCTAGATTGAGTCGACGTGCCCTGCGAATTTGGATGGCCTTGGAAGCCATCACAGACCATGCAAAGATCGAAAAAACCAATAGCACGATGATGATGGCCTTGCCTTCAGGGCGCGCCTCAGTCCAGACATAGACAAACTCGATTTGATTGGCGGCTGCGAGAAAGGGTAACATGGGAACCATTGGAGTGACCAAAATTAAAAGTTAACACACATTCAAGGTGCTTTCAAAGACCACAGTCCTTGATTTCGGAGGAAAATGAGGACGAGACAACTTTCCCTTGCAGGTTGGCAAAAGAGATTGATTGCCACTCATTGCAGGCGCATGATCCAGAGCTCATGAGCTCCTTCAAGCCATGCCCTTTGTTCTCGCTGTCCCTGAATACGCTAGCTCTTGCTCGGACTTCACTATTCCTGGCTTTGATGATCCCTTCAATGCTTTCCCAACCACCTCAGCTCGGAGCCTCCCCACTGCTGGTCGCTCATCGAGGTGCCTCCTTTGATGCTCCAGAAAATACGGTGGCTTCGGTCAAACTGGCTTGGGTTCAGTGGGCTGATGCAGCCGAGGTGGACATTCACCTCACGCGCGATGGACAAATCGTGGTGATACATGACAAATCAACCAAACGAACCGCGGGGATTGATCTTCAGGTAGCCACTCAAGATTGGTCCACCCTCCAGTCTCTGGAGGTGGGTGCTTGGAAAAGTGATGCCTTCAAGGGTGAGCCCCTGCCTCTTTTGAAAGATGTGCTGGCTCAGGTGCCAGCAGAGAAGCGACTTTTCATCGAAATCAAGTGCCCGTCTGAAGTGTTGCCACATCTGGAGAAGGTGGTGCTTGCCTCCGGATTACACCCCAGGCAGACCGTTTTTATTGCTTTTGATTGGGAGACTATCGCGAAAACCAAGCGCCTGTTTCCCGATCGAGATTGCTTTTGGTTGTCTGGCTTCAAGCAGGATGAGTCTTCAGGTCGATGGCAACCTCAGCCTGAGGAGGTCATTCAAAAGGCCTTGGAGGCAAAGGTAGATGGTATCGACGTGTACTATGGTGGTCCTGTGGATCGAGCCTTTGTGGAGGCAGCCCATGATAAGGGCCTTGAGGTCCATACCTACACGGTGAACGACCCTGACGACGCGCGCCGTCTCATGGAGGCCGGGGTCGATGGGATCACCACGGATCGACCCGGTTTCCTGCGCGAGCAGTTGGGCCTGGATGACTCAGGTAAGTGATTAGGTAAGGGTCTTAGGGCGACCACTAGGCTATTTCAGCGTTCAGGCGCACGGGAATGCCTCGGCTCTGGAGATGTTGTTTGACTTCCTCCACCGTGTATTCGCCGAAGTGAAAAATACTGGCAGCCAGAACGGCGTCCGCTTTGCCTTCCTCGAGAACTTGGGCCATGTGATCCAGGTTGCCAGCTCCCCCACTGGCTACCACCGGCACCGATGTGGCCTCGCTGATGCGGCGGGTGATCTCCAGATCATAGCCAGCCTTGGTGCCGTCAGCGTCAATACTGTTGAGAACGATCTCCCCAGCCCCCAATTCAACGGCACGTTTTGCCCATTGCATGGCATCCATACCGGTGGCCTTGCGCCCCCCATGGGAAAAGACCTCCCATTGGTCAGAACCGGTTTTTTTGGCGTCGATGGAGACGACAATGCACTGACTTCCAAATTTTCGTGCCCCTTGCAAAATCAAATCAGGATGGGCGATGGCGGCTGAATTGATACTCACTTTGTCAGCTCCAGCCTTGAGCATGATGGACATGTCTTCGACGCTGCGGATACCGCCTCCGACAGTCAGGGGCATGAAACAACAATCGGCTGCGCGTTGGATAACATCCGCCATGGAGGCCCTGGCATGAGCGCTGGCTGTGATGTCAAAAAACACCATTTCGTCGGCGCCCTGATCATTGTAGCGCATGGCTAGTTCCACCGGGTCTCCGACGTTCCTGAGCTCGCCTGCTTCGGCTTTTCCAAATTGGACCCCTCGAGTGACCTGTCCGTCATGCACGTCCAAACAGGGTATGACACGTCTTGCCAGCATGCATGGGACATACCTCATGGTATCCATCATTCCCAGCTCAAAAACCAGGCTCTCAGCGAATTGGCTGTGGCTAGGTATCTGGAGGTCCATGATTTGCCATTGTCAGGGTTTGGCTCTAAACCCTATCCTCGACGCATGGAAAAGGATCAGCTTCGGGCCCTGTTTGACATGCAAAAGGCCCTCAATGAGCGAATTGGTGTTGATACGACCTCAATGGATGAGGCCGCAAAAACCCAATGGGTGCTCAATTACACTCGAGCGATGAGTCAGGAACTGGCCGAATTGACTGACAGCGTGCCGTGGAAGTGGTGGGCAAAATATCAGGCTTTTGATGAACAGAATGCTCGGGTTGAGGTGGTGGATTTGTTCCATTTTCTGATCAGTCTTGCCCAGGTGCTTGGGATGAGCGCGGATGATGTGTTTCAGGCTTACATCAAGAAAAACGAGGTCAACTTCAAGCGTCAGGAAAGTGGTTACCAAGAGAAGGATCATGACGATTCGCGTCACATCTAGGCTTGCTCAGCTGCATTGATGGAATTAGCCACGCTATCCTGGTCGCAATGGTTGCTAGCGCTTTTGGGTGCCTTCAGTCTTGGGTTTTCCAAGACAGGTTTTCCCGGATTGGCCTTGGTCAATGTGCTGGTCATGGCCGAATTGTTCGGGGCCAAACAGTCGGTGGGTTTGATCCTGCCTTTGCTGATTGTTTGTGATGTGACTGTCTATCCCATGTTTCGCCGCCATGCGACCTGGAGCCAGGTTTGGCCTATCCTTGTTCCTAGTTGCTTGGGGATCATCCTGGGTTACTTTCTTCTGGCCGGGATGGACAACCTCACAGCCAGGCGTTCCATCGGTCTGATCATCCTCCTCATGCTAGCATTACAAGTGGTCCGTAACTACCAGCAGGCTTTCCTACAGCAATTGCCCGATTCCATGGTCTTCCGTTGGGCATCTGGAGGTGTGATTGGTGTTTCAACCATGCTGGCCAACGCAGCTGGGCCCGTTTATTCCATTTATGCTCTGGTACAAAAAATGCCAAAAATGGTGTTTCTCGGGATTGGTGCACGCTGCTTCCTGCTCGTCAATCTTATCAAACTGCCCTTCATGACGGGCTTGGACATCATCCATCCGGCTTCTTTGATGCTGGATCTGGCGCTGCTGCCGGGGATCTTTTTGGGTATTTTTCTGGGTAGGCGACTCATTCATCGCATCCCTCAAAAAGCTTTTGAATCCCTCCTGTATCTGTTCTCGGCTGTGGCTGGATTCCGCCTCCTCTGTTTTTGAAATTGAACGCAAGGTGATGTCATGGAACTGAGAGCTTTGGCCGAACAAATCCTTTTCAATCCAAGTTTGGAGGTCAAACTCGCCTGCCCGGATCAACTCACTGATGAGTCTCCAGGTTCGGCAATCCTATCGGATTTGATGCCAGCAAGAGAAAGCGCCCTGCGTTTTAGTCAACAGCGTGCTGCTTCAAGCTTTCCGGCCCTTCACACCCTGGAATCGGACAAGACTCGAGCGCGTGTGCTGCACTTTTTTGCGAATCATGAGTTGCTGGCCACTGAGCTGATGGCCTTGGTGATCCTGAAGTTTCCCGATGCACCTAAAGCGTTTCGTCGCGGCATTCTCAGGACGCTCAGGGATGAGCAGGAGCACACCCGACTTTATGTCAGGCGTCTAGCTGAGCTGGGAGTGGATTTCGGAGAGTTTCCTGTGAATGGTTATTTCTGGAAGATGATCGCGCCCATGGCCACACCGATGGATTATGTGAGCCGTCTCTCTTTGACTTTTGAACAAGCCAACCTGGACTACTCCAAATTTTTTGCGAGCCGGTTTGAGTTGATTGGAGACACCTCCTCTCAGGCTCTCATGGAGCAAATCTACCGCGATGAAATGGCCCATGTAGGATACGGGCTAAAATGGTTCCGTCGTTGGAAGGATCCGGCCATGAGTGACTGGGAGGCCTTTGAAGGGCAGTTGACTTTTCCCCTTTCGCCACAACGGGCCAAGGGTTCCCCATTCAATCGTCAAGGGCGCGAACAACTCGGTATGGAGGATGATTTCATTCAACGTCTCTACGTCTACTCCAAGAGCAAGGGACGCACCCCTTCGATTTTCTATTTCAATCCCTATGCCGAGCAATTCATGATGGCAGGCAAGGGTTTCACCCCTAATCGGCAGCAACGGGCCATCCAGGAAGACTTAGAAACCTTACCTTGCTTTCTCAGTCGTTCTGAGGACGTGGTGTTGCTGAACCGCCAACCTCGTTTGGCATACCTGGTCGAACTGAAAGATGCTGGGTTTTCCCTCCCCCAGACCGAATGCCTGGACCAGGGTGTGCTCAGGCCTAATGCCGAATTGCGTGAGCGCAAGCTTGATTCCCTGCGCCCATGGGCATGGTCCCCGTGTGGGTGGCATCCCATGGAGTCCTTGATGGCTCAGGCCAGTCACTCCCATGCACCTGTCGGTGCAGCATGGGACTCTCAGATACGTCCGCTTTTCGGTAAGGATTGGTCTGCCAAACGACTCGGGGCATTCCTTGAACAAATGGGCGAGGAAAACTGGCTCGCTCCCTCCGAGGCAGTGGGACGCTGCTTGAGTGAAGAAGGCGAGATACTCGACCACATTGAATCGTTGAGAGAGGCCGGCTATCAGCGTTCGGTGATCAAGTCCCTCTACGGCTCTGCAGGCGGCAACATGCTTCGATGCTGGGAAAGCAGGGTGGACACGCGTCAACGAGGATGGATCCGTAATGCCTTGGCCAGGGAAGGAGCTCTGCTTGTGGAACCCTGGTTGGATCGATTGATTGATTTCTCGGTTCAGTGGGAAGTCACACAAGAAATGATTCGCCCAATGGGATGGAGCCATCTGCTGGTTGATGCGCGGGGGCACTACCATGGTAGCTTGTGGTTACCTTCTTTCCTCAGGGGAATGCCCGATGAACTGGCTCAATTCGCTCATCAGGGCGAGGCAGACCGCCTCAAACGGGTATTCGAGAATCTCCGTGATTACCTATGGCCATGGATTCAGGCATCGGGATTCACCGGCCCCATGGGCATCGACGCGGCGATCTACCGCGACCCATCGGGGATCATGCGACTCAAGCCCATGATTGAAATCAACCCTCGCTACACGATGGGAAGATTGGCTCTCGAGCTTGCCCGTCATCATGCTCCTGGATCAGCTGGGCTCCTTCAGATCCTGAGTTTGCCTCAACTAAGGCAAAGCAATCAGCCTTCTTTTGCCGCTTGGGCTTCTCAACTGCAGGCATCCCATCCCATCCGGCGAGATGAGCGTGAGCGCTTGGTGCAAGGCATGGTCTGCCTGAATGACCCCGTGCAGGCGACTGGTTGTCTAGCTATCTGGCAAGCTTCGCCAGATCTCAGTGCTTTTTGGCAGCCGAGTCCTCACCCTCAATTGAAGCAGCTTCAGAGGAAGGTGGCAGCTCCTCACTGACTTGATCCTGGTCCCGATAGCTGGCCACGACCCAATCACTGAGTTGTTTGTCGGGGTTTTCAGCTGCCTTACGATCGATCACGAAGCGTTTCTGGCCGGTATTCTTGGCAATTAATTTCAGACCGAATTGGTAATCCTTAAAACGGTCTTGCCAGATTTCCCTGACTGATAGTTCCTTACCCACCGCCAGGTCGATGAGGTGATCACAAGCTTCGGGCTCGAGCACTAATTCAATTCCATGGGAATCGGCAAAACGGGTGGTGACTTCTCTTAGAATGGCCAACCCCATTTCTCTGGCACGCTCGGATTGGACCGCGAGGAGCTTGGCCAACTCATCAGATGGCGCATCGACAACGGCTTCTGTGACTTCGAATCGTTTGACCTCAGAGCTGGGTAGCTCGTATTTGAAGTTTCGAAACACCCTTTCGCAGACCGTCATCAGACCTCTTGCCCCCGTTTTTTCCTCTGCAGCGATGGCGGCAATCCGTCTGAGGCCATCGGGTTTGTAAAGCACGTCAATGCCATAGGCTGCAAAATCCTGTTCATACTGACGGATGATACTGCCTTCGGAACTGTGCAGGATGTGGTAGAGATCATCCACTCCTAGGGAGTGACAAACAACCCGGACTGGCAAGCGGCCTACAAATTCTGGCTCAAAACCATATTCAATGAGGTCTTTGGTCTGCACGGAGGCCAGTATCTCATCAGATTCCATGGTTTCCTGACGAGAGGCTGCGAAACCGATGGTAGCCTCACTGATGCGACGCTTGATGATAGCCTCCAGGCCGTCAAAAGCACCACTGACGATAAAGAGAATGTGTTTGGTATTGATGGTCGATGAAGCCTTTTTTCCTTTTTGAGCCTCCATCATGGCCTGGATCTGGCTGGCCATGTCCTGAGGCGAACGTATCGACACGTCGGTCTCTTCCATCAATTTCAGCAGGTTGGTCTGGACCCCTCTGCCGCTGACATCCCGCGAGCCTGCTTCGTTGCGGGACATGGCAATCTTGTCAATTTCATCCAGGTAGACGATGCCAAATTGGGCCCTCTGGGTATCATTGTCTGATCGACGATAGAGTTCGCGAATTAGGTCCTCCACGTCAGAACCTACATAACCTGTCTCGGAAAACTTGGTGGCATCGGCCTTAACGAAGGGTACCCCAATCAAGTCGGCCACACTGCGAATCAGGTAGGTCTTCCCAACCCCGGTGGGACCCACCAGAATGATATTTTGCTTGGCATAATTCGGAGCCTCCTTGCCTTCCAATGCCAGGCGCACATGGTGGTAATGGTCGCACAGGGCAACGCTGAGTACTTTCTTGGCCTCGTCTTGCTTGATCACGTATCGGTCGAGGTAGGCCTTGACGTCCTTGGGGCGGTAATCGAAGGATTTCAGGTCATCGATGCTGCGCTCAACCGGCTCCTCACTCTCAGTGGTTGGGGTGTTGCCTGGGGAAGCCGGGGTGAATCCAGGAAATTGAAAGCCGCTAAAGTGTTCCTTCATGAACTGGGAGAGTTGTTTCTGAAACTCCTCCGGGCTGGGTAGGTCCTTTTTCTTATCTTCGTTTCGCATTCTCTACTCGAACATGTAGGATTTGAGTCAAAATGCAATCCCGGGAGTATCAGGACTTAAGTAGAAGATCCGAGACGCGCCTCGACTGGCTAAGGCATATCGAGCTTGGTTTTCCTGGTCTCTCGGATATAAGTTGAGGGCCTGAACAGGGGAGCTGGCACAGCTACCCCATGACGATTGATGAACCACCTGCCATTTGAGCTTCTGTTTGCCCTCCGCTACTTGAGGCCGAGGAGGACGTTTGTCTCCATCATCACCCTGATTTCCATCATTGGCGTGGTGCTAGGGGTGGCTGTCCTCATTGTGGTCATCAGCGTCATGACCGGTTTCGATCTTCAACTTCGAGATCGTATCATTGGGTTCGAATCCCATCTGGTTGTTCGCTCGGTGGGTACTCCCATGCAGGATTATCGTTCTCTGGCTTCCTTCATTCGGCAACAACCGGCGATCAAAGGTGTTTCACCATTCATCGAAGGCCCTGTTGTCATCGAAACCCAGCAAGGTGAGGATTACGCCCGCATTGCAGCTCCCTATTTACGTGGGGTTGATCCAGAGACCAGCGGGGAAGTGAGCGAAATCGAGCAGAGTGTGATTGCTGGGCATTTTGAGACCCTGCATGAAAGTGGTCTACTCATTGGCTCGGAATTGGCCCGACGACTTGCTCTCCATGTTGAGGACCCCCTGGCGCTCTATTCGATCAGTCTGCTTCAGGAGGTACGACAGATTCTTCGCAAGGATGAATCCGAGCGTCAGAGTGCGCCCCTTGCAGCCGATTATGTGGTGGGTGGTATCTTTGATATCGGCTACTACGAATACAACGCCAACGGCATGGTTTGTTCCCTCTATGATGCCCAGGATTTGTTCAACCTAGGGGATCAGGTGCACGGCCTTCATGTGATGTTAGAAGATCCAGAGCAGGCCGCACCAGTCAAGGCCTCCCTGATGGCAAAACTCGGGCCAAACTTTCATGTCATGACCTGGCTTGAGCGAAATCAGACCATTTTTAATGCATTGGTCGTTGAGAAAAACATGATTCGCTTTCTCCTCTTTTTCATCGTGCTGGTGGCAGCCTTCGGGATCACCAGTTCCATGATTACCTTTGTGGTGCAGAAAACTCGCGAGATTGGCATGCTCAAGGCTTTGGGAGCCAGTTCTCGTCAGGTGGTCATGGTATTCATCAGCCAGAGTGTGGTGGTTGGGATCTTTGGTGTCGCCATCGGGCTTTTTCTCGGCTTGCAGGCGGTTGCATACCGCAATGAGTTCCTGGCATTCATGAATCGGACGATGGACTTTTCCCTGTTTCCTGCCGATATCTATGGCTTTGCCCAGCTGCCTGCGGTGGTGGACCCGCGGGACCTTTGGATTATCTGCGGTGGCAGTCTCATCATCTGTGTGCTGGCCGGAGTGTTCCCTGCCATCAATGCCGGAAGGCTGCGACCCGTGGAAGCGCTGCGCCATGACTGAACCATCTTCCATCACGAATCCCATCCTGAAGGGCAGGGGAGTGACCAAGTCCTATGCCCTGGGTGCCAAACAGATTGAGGTGCTCAAAGGTATCGATCTGGAAATCATGCCAGGGGAGTTTGTGAGCATTGTGGGTGCTTCGGGGTCTGGTAAAAGCACCCTGTTGCACTTGTTGGGTGGTTTAGATAGTCCTGACTCGGGGTTAATTGAGGTTCAGGGCAGGGAATTGACACGCATGTCAGGGACCAGGCTTTCAGGATTTAGGAACCAATCGATTGGCTTTGTTTTTCAAGCCTATCACTTATTTCCTGAATTAAATGCCCTTGAAAACGTGGCGTTACCGGCTCGCATTGCCAGGAAATCTTCTCGGCAGGCCCAGGCTTGTGCCAGGCAATGGCTTGAACGCGTTGGCCTGTCGCATCGCTTAGACCATCGCCCCTACGAGTTGTCTGGTGGGGAGCAGCAGCGCGTGGCCATCGCTCGAGCGCTGATCAATCAGCCAGTCCTACTTCTGGCTGATGAGCCTACTGGGAATTTGGATTCTGAAAGTGGTTCAGGCATCCTCGAGCTTTTGCTGGAGTTGCGTGATGCCTGTCAGCTCACCTTACTCATGGCAACTCACGATCAGGCCATGGCCAGTCATACCGATCGCATTGTGCGTCTCAATGACGGGAAGATTGCCGGGATCTAGTTCCCTCTACTGCTCGAGCTTAGGCTGATTCCTGGGCTTGGAGGTTTTGCTGGATGGTCTCGAGGGTTTGCTGAGCTCCTTCCCAATGAGCCATTGCTTCTTCAAGAGATTGAGCGATCATGGTCAACTCTTGGTTGATTTCCACGATCCTCGGTCCGTTGGCATAAGTTTCGGGTTTCTCCAGCTCATCAGTCAGGGCTTGTTGACGGGCTTCCAGTTCGTTGACGGTTGTCTCGGCCAGGTCCACCTTGTCTTGAGCTTGCTTCAGTATTGCCGAGCGGCGTTTCCGCTCTTCAGCGGCCATGCGCCGACGTTCCTTGGAGGAAAGCGACTTATCAGCGTTCATGGACTGGGGTTTTTGTTGCCCCGTAGCAGCCTTGCTTTGTTGATCTGAAGCGATTGGGTTAACCGTCTGGTCTGCCTCCCGTTTGCTCAGGTAATAATCGTAGTCTCCATGATAATGACGCAGTGTGCCATGCTCCACGTGGATCACGTGTTCGGCAACCGAGCGAATGAAATGCACATCGTGGCTGATAAAGATCAGGGTGCCGGTAAATTGTTTCAGAGCATTGATGAGAGCCTCAATTCCCATCATATCCAGATGGGTGGTGGGTTCGTCCATCAACAGCAGGTTGGGCGGGTTGAGCAAGAGCTTGATCAGTGCCAGCCTCGATTTTTCTCCTCCACTGAGCACTTTCACCTTCTTGAAAACGTCATCTCCTTTGAAGAGAAAAGATCCGAGAATGGTCCTGGCATGTTGCTCGGTAATGGCTTGGCGGGTATCCAGGGCCTCCTCAACCAAGGTACGCTCGGGCTTGAGGACCTCTATGCGCTGTTGGGAAAAATACCCCTCCTGAACTTCGTGACCCAGTTCCCTCATCCCGCTATTGACTGGCAGCACGCCCGCTAGGAGTTTGAGAAGCGTTGACTTACCTGCCCCATTGGGGCCTACCAGCACGATACGTTGACCTCTCTCAGCGGTGAAATCCAACTGGCGGTAAACCTGAATTGAGCCATAACTGTGGGCCACATTTTCCAGTCGGATAACCCGTTGCCCGCTGCGCTTAGGCTGTGGGAATTGGAACTTAAAGTGCACCTGGTCCTCTTCCGGTGCCTCAATTCTGTCCATCTTCTCCAATTGCTTGAGCTTGCTTTGAGCCTGAGATGCCTTGGTGGCCTTCGAGCGAAATCGCTCGACGAAGCGAGTGAGCCTCTCGATTTCGCGCTGCTGATTCTTGTAGGCTGCCTTTTGTTGTTCGACCGACTCAGCTCGTAGTCTGAGGTAGTCGTCATAGTTACCTCGGTATCGGGTCAATTTGCCTCCCCGCAGTTCCACCGTTGAATGGGCTAGCCGATTGAGGAAAGCGCGATCGTGAGAAATAAAAAGTAAAGCGCCCGGGTAGTGAATGAGGTATTGCTGGAACCACAACACAGAATGGAGATCAAGGTGGTTGGTAGGCTCATCGAGCATCAGCAGGTCTGGTTCCATGACCAGTAAACGCGCTAGGTGTGTGCGCATAATCCATCCTCCACTCAAGGTATGCAGAGGACGATTGAAATCAGATTCTCTGAAGCTCAGCCCACTGAGGATTTTCTTGGCTTTAACCTCAATAGCATGGCCGCCAATTTCCTCATAGCGGGCATAGGCTGCTCCATGGTCTGCCTCATCCAAGGCGTCATGGTGGGTTGGGTCGTTGGCCAGGATGCGTCTGAGAGTGGCCATCTCTGGATGAACCTCCATGGCAAGCTCAAGCACCGTCGTTTCCGGGATATTGGCAGTTTCCTGGGGTAGGTAGCCGATTGTTCGGTTTTTCTGGCGTTGGATGTCGCCTTCATCCGGCTCCAGTTCACCGAGCAGAATTGAGAAAAAAGTGGTTTTCCCTGCACCATTTGGCCCAATCAGAGCAATCCTGTCGCCCTCATTGATCTGAAGGCTGACCTGGTGAAAAAGGGTTTTTTCGCCAAATGCCTTACTCAGGCGGTTTAGGGTTAGCATGGGCTCTGTGAGGGAAGGATTGAGGCCGCATACATCCAATCCCAGAGGTGTGTTTCACACGACAAGGAACAGGCAATGGGCCAGGGGCTACTAGGCCCGATCAAACGGTCATGATTTCCTTTTCCTTCTTTTCCAGATGACCATCGAGGTGAGCGATGTATTTGTCCGTGAGGTTCTGGATCTCTTTTTCCCCCATGCTACCTTCATCCTCTGTGACGGCTCCGGCCTTCACATCTTTCTTGATGGCATCCATGGCTTCACGCCTCACATGCCGTATGGCAACCCTGCCATCCTCAGTCATTTTTTTGACGATCTTGGTAAATTCCACGCGCCGCTCTTCGCTCAGCTCTGGCATGCTGATTCGGATGATCTTACCATCCACTGAAGGGTTCAGTCCTAGATTGGCTTTGTGAATGGCTTTTTCGATGGGTCCTACCGTGGAGGCATCCCAAGGCTGAATGACCAGGGTTCTGGACTCTGGTGTGGTGATGCCAGCCACCTCGCGCAGCCGCATGACCGATCCATACACATCAATCTGAATGTTTTCGACCAGGGCCGGAGAGGCCTTACCCGTGCGAACGCCGGTAAAGTCCCTCACGAGGACTTCTTCGGTCTTCTGCATTTTCTCTTCGGCAAGCAATAGGATATCGTCAACAGGCATAATTTTGATCCTCTAAAAACTCTGATTTTCGATTTAGTTTTCGCCAATTTCCTGGATCAATGATCAGGAACAAACCAGCGTTCCAACCTTCTGTCCCATCACGACCTTCTTAAGGTTATTGGGCTTGAAAATATCAAAGACCACAATGGGCATTTCATTGTCCAAGCACAAGGAAAAGGCAGTTGAGTCCATGACTTTCAATCGTTTGGCTAGGGCTTCCTGGTATTGAATCCGATCGTACTTGATTGCCTTGGGATACTTCATCGGATCCTTATTATAAATGCCGTCCACCTTGGTGGCTTTGAGGATGACTTCGGCCCCCACTTCGTTGGCTCGTAGCGCCGCCGCGGTATCGGTTGAAAAGTAGGGGTTTCCAGTGCCGCCACCGAAAATCACGACCCGCCCTAGCTCCAGATGCCGCAGGGCCTTGCGTCGGATGAACGGCTCGGCCACGGCTTCGGTTGAAATCGCTGTCTGCACCCGGGTGTCGACTCCTTTTTTCTCCAGGGCATCTTGCATGGCCAGAGAATTGATCACGGTGGCCAGCATGCCCATGTAGTCTCCTGTGACGCGCTCGATTCCTTTCTGACTTCCCTGAAGACCCCGGAAAATATTTCCGCCTCCAATGACCACTGCAATATCCACCCCAAGTTTGTGCACAGCGACGATCTGATCAGCCAGCCCGTGCACCGCTTCTGGACAGATACCGTAGCCCTGCTCTCCGCCCAGCACCTCCCCACTCATCTTGATAAGGACACGTCTGTAGGCGGGTTGAGTGGCAGCTTTCTTTTTTTTCATGTTGAAGTTTCTCGAGAAAGAGCGAGCGACTGGTCAGGTAAGTCTTCCAGGCTCAACGTCTTCATGGTTATCAAGACCATGGGCACCCGTCAATGTTGCAGCCAATCAAAGATGCTTCAAAACTTGCCATGGGGTTGACTCAGCACGTGGTGATGGCATAGCAATCAAGCATGGAAGCTCAACCCTGTGGTTGCCCTTATTGTGGTGCTGAGTCCATGATCTGGCCTGATCAGTGGGAAGGCTCATCTCAGTTGATCAGTGATTGCGAAAACTGCTGTCGCCCGTTTTCGGTTTATCTGGTCATGGACCAAGGCCAGGTGGTGGAGCTAAATGTTGAAGGGGCTTGAATCCCATTGACATGCTTCGCTCAGGTGAGCCAACCTTTTCACCTCCCATGACCGCTAAGATCAATGATCACCCTGATCCTTTTGAGGACGCTCGCCGGGCAGCTGGTATCCTGCGGTGTGATTTTCAAGGAGAGTCTGTTCCCATGATCCTGAGGCATGAGCAAGTGCGACAGGCTGCACGCGATTGGAAAAAATTCAGCTCCAATGCCCCCTTTAGAGTACCTATTCCATCTGAGGAGGAGGTTCGATCGGTTCGTCAGCTTCCGGTTGAGACGGATCCACCCGAACATGGTGCTTACCGTAAGATCATGGATCCATTCTTCCAGCGTCCTAAATCGCCAGAAATGATGTGTCAGGTTGGCCAGTTGACCGAAGAAATGGTGACATGGGCCTTGACTCAGGAAGAGGTGGAAATTGTTCGCTCCTTTGCCTTGCCCATACAATCGCGTGCCATGACCTACTTACTCGGTGTGCCAGAGGAGGAGGCCCAAGTCTGGATTCAATGGGGGACGCACGTTTTTAGAGATGGTAAGGACGGTGCGCAGCGGGGCGCGGGCCTGGAAGCCTACCTGAATCAGAAATTGGATGAGGCGATGGCGGACCCAGAGGATCAGAGTTTTTTTGGTGCCTTGGTTCGGGCTCAAATCGCTGATCGAAAATTAAACCGGGAAGAACAACTTGGCTTTGCCAACCTGACTTTTGCCGGCGGAAGAGATACAGTTATCAATAGTATTTCCCAGACCCTACACTACTTAGCGTGCAACCCTGCAAGCTTGGCCTTTCTCAAAGAAGATCCAACCCGGATCACCCATGCAACCGAAGAATTCTTTCGGGTGATCACCCCCTTGACTCACATAGGAAGAGTTTGCCCTGCTGAGACTGATGTTCACGGGCATGGGGTTCCTGCCGGAGGGCGTATCTCCATTTGTTGGGCTTCGGCGAATTATGACGACTCGGTTTTCGAGTCCCCTCAGGAAGTGCAACTGGATCGCAAACCCAACCCACATGTCGCCTTTGGGTTCGGGCACCATTTGTGCATAGGGGCCGCTCACGCCCGATTGGTTATTCGCTCCTTGCTTGAAGCCTGCGTTAAACAGGTTGCTTCCATGGATGTTTTAGAATCACTCCCTGCCGCCGAAAAGGAGGAAGCCTATGAACGTCATCTTGGATTCAAGACCTTGCGCATCCGCTGGCATCGCTAGCCTTTCAGTCTTTACAATCTCATTACCTTTACGATGAAAACACAACAAAAGAGAGGAATCAGGGTTGGTTTGATAGGGTTGTTCATTGGCATGATGACACTCGCGGCTCAAGATTCCGGCGTGCAGGCCGTCATGGATGACACCCAGCCCGGATGGCGAGCTCTGACGGACGAAGATTTTACCGCTGTCAATAGCGCCAAAGAAACTTGGAGCTGGGAAAATGGGGTGCTGCACTGCACTGGGCAACCGGTGAGCGTGCTACGCACCATCAAAACCTACCAAAATTTTGAAATGGTGGTTGAGTGGAGCCACCAAAAACCCGCGGGTAACTCCGGGGTTTTCCTTTGGGTCACTCCTGAGTCGATCCAACGCCTAACCGAGGCCGGTAAGCCGGGGCTTCCAGACGGGATTGAAATTCAAATCCTTGATCATGCTTACACCGAACGCGTCAAAGCCAGTGGGGGAAAGACCGATTGGTTTGGCACCAACGGTGATGTGTTCCCGGTAAGGGTGAAGATGACACCTTTTCCGCCTGTCTCTCCAAATGGAGAACGCAGTTTTCCCCGCAAGCATCTTTCCCGAGGGCATGGAGAGTGGAACCATTATTACATCCGAGCCATCAATGGTGAGGTGCGTCTTTGGGTCAACGGCCAGGAGGTATCCGGGGGCACAGGGTGCGATCCTAGCCAAGGCTACATTTGTCTGGAAAGTGAGGGATCACCCATTCTGTTCCGGAAAATTCGCATTCGCGAACTCCCTTGAGCCTCTAGATGTAATACATCTCACCACTGCGGCTGTCCTCTTCCAAAATTTGATGAAAGCGGATTCCCTCGGCCGTCTTGTCGAGCACGGACTGCATCTGCATCCAAGCTTGTTTGAGTGCGGGTGGGCAGTGCTGGTTCTGCAATGCTGCAGGCTCAAAGACGTTGCCATGGATGCATCGAAGCACCTCAGCCATGGAAATGTCTTCGGGTGCCTTGTCGAGCAAGTAGCCGCCCTCTTTGCCGCGAATACTTTTCACGATCTGACTTGATTTGAGCTCGATTAGGATTTGGACCAGGTAATTTTGGGGAATGTGTTGCTCTCTGGCCAGATCCTCAACCCGAAGCGCCTTCCCACTGTGGTAATGGCGAGCGAGTCCAAGCACGGCACGCGCGGCATAGTCACTTTTAACAGAGAGATTCACAGATAGAATGGGTTCTACTTTGGTTACTCAGATAATCAACCTTCGAAAGATTAACCTGCGTGGGGTGATCGGGCCAGTGGTTTCTGAGCCATGCTCAAAGTGTGTCTCTTGAGGGCTACTCAAGGAATGTGTCGTTGCATATGGAAAACCCCATGGTCACTTTTGGCTCGATAGGTAGCCTGAAAAACATGATTGGAGACCTGTCCTTGGTAGGCATAAGTGCCTCCGGCCAGGAACCCCAGATCTGCCTTGCCTTGAAAGGTGATCAGATTGGGTTCAGTGAGGTGCGCCTCCATGTCGACCTTGTAGGCATAACTAAACCATTTCAGGTACTTGGCATGATACCATGCCTGGTATTGTTGATTGCCGGTTTGGGTGATGAGGCATCGCAAGGTGCCATGATGGCCATTTTTCTCGCTTTCCCACTTGCCCGCCCAGAGCCCTGAGAGCCCCTCATCCTCAGTAGAGGTCAGAGCTGCCTGGTTTTCCCAAGCGCGATGAAAACCACTGCAGCCGGTGGTCAAACTCACGGCCAATAGACTCAGTATACCGAAAAGGTATAGGACCTTGCTTGAAGGAAGTGGGCTTGGGTGGGATATCTTCATGGATAGGCTGCCAGTCAAAAAAACCATCCTAACATGATGAAATCACGCCGATTGCCAAGCCAAATCGTTGGGTTTACGGCCATTTGGGGAAAGAGAGTGATTTGGAGGAGTAGGCGGTGAGGGCTCCCCGAAGAGAGGATGGAATTGAGTGGGGGCGGCGAGAACCTTCAAGCCATGGATTGCAAACAACGGGAAGCCGATGGTTGCTCTAAAATAGTTAAGAGCCCTAATTGACTTAAGAAGAGGTATTCTCTGCCATCGCATCTCGCAACATGGACAGGATCCATTGATGGAATGCCTCTTTGTCTTGCAGCAGTTGGAGAAACTCCCGATACGAATACCGCATGTCAGCCTTGCCGATGGAAAATTCGAAAGTGAGGTCCTTGAGGTATGATTGCCTGTCGGTCTGAGCCAATGAAAGTTGATGGATGCCCAACAGGCTAGCAAAAATATCCTTTAACCTCGCGTTGTAGAGGCTGATCTCCTTAACCGAGTGGATTGCATCCAAATCATCATTCAATATCAAGTAGGAGTAATCCAAAGCTGGCATGGCTTTAGTTTTGTATGCCTGAATCCACTCGTCACTTTTTTCACCCTTGCAAATGGAATCAAACATGATGTGAGAAAGTTTTTGATTGTATTGTCCGATTCCCCACATCAACTCCTCCATGGTCTCGAGAAAATTTGAAAAATTTCCCGTCTGAAGAAGGTGGAAATACATCTCAAGGTTGAGATAAATCGGGCACTGAGCCAAATACTTGGACCCATCCTGGAGCTGCTTGCATAGGAAAAACCTGAATTCAGAAGGGGTTATGGGTGGTTTTTCATTTAGCTGAAAAAAGACCTGATAGGTTGATTCCTTGAAATGCCTCTCAATGCCAGTTTGTAATTCAGCAATTTGTTCGGCTGAAAGGAGATCTTCACTTTGTGTTGAATCCATCTTATCCATCATGCAGTAGGCTTCAGGATGATGCATCCCATCCATGAGCTCAAAGAGATTATGCAGGTGGTTCGCATCAATACAATGGGTCCCATCCTCTCCAGCCTTGATCTGGCTAGTTTTATCAGGTCTCTCAGACCAGCTGCTGGGACAGGCTACTGGTCTGGTGTTTAAATCTCCTACCTGCTCTCACAAGGGGAGATTGTACCGCACTCTGATGGTATCAATCCACGAACATGAACGGGAGGATTTGTGTCTCCTAACCAGCCAAGGGATGACCCTTTTCCATGAAATGCCTGGAGTCAGGACCCTGGCGAAGCTTCGCTCTTGAGTGTGCTGCCATATCCAATAGTCTCTCCACAGCAGATCGGATTTTTGAATCATGCCGGTTAGCGCGGGTTCGTAAAATGAAGCATCATGAAATGATCATGGCCCTCAGGTGGCTGCTGGTGTTTTCAATGCTCGCGGGTTGCACAACCGAGCGCCATACGGATGCTGAACTGCCCATCGGGCAAATATACCGGCCGATTGAAATAGTGGGTGGCGACGCGATTTCAGGCCAGGTTTATCCTGCGAACCTCAAACGATTGAGAAGGGAGCCCCTTGCCCTTGGTTACGGCCCGCCCTACACGCCTGATGATCAACCCTTCTTCAGCAAGTATATCTCCGACAGGCCTCAGCTTGACGATGAGTCATACGAAAATGAGAAGTTTGAGACAATTAACGTCGCTTCATTGGAGGATTATCGAAAGGCCTTGGCCGAAGGTTACAGTGCTTACAATACCTTCGAATTGAGCATGGAAAGTTTCTTTATTCGCGCCGATGCCATTGAGGCATTTTTAAACCTATGTTGTGTTCGTGAGTTCGGGGCAAATGGGGATTTGAATCTGGAAAACATTTCTGTCGCCAGCTTGTCCTGGATGGGCTCCGATGAAAGAAATCAAATCATGGAGGATACCCAAAATCAATTGACCTTAGGGGACTACCTGCAAGCAGGGAAACATTCAGAGAAAAAACACGGCGCATCGGATGCATACACCGGACTGGGTAGGGGGATGCTTTTCAATTGGAAGCATGAAGGAGCGCAATCTTGGTCTTTTGATCACCAGCATTGGACTTATTCCATGGAGGTTGCTGCCTCAGGAGATATCAATTGCGACGGGGAAACCGATT
>Ga0181580_10001085_pt1 | contig 21362 bp, 8 predicted proteins | sample 071ome_23_FD_132413 | JGI IMG/M metagenome (GOLD analysis project Ga0181580, IMG submission 132413) | Coastal salt marsh microbial communities from the Groves Creek Marsh, Skidaway Island, Georgia - 071403BT metaG (megahit assembly) | ecosystem: Environmental > Aquatic > Marine > Intertidal zone... | reverse complement strand
CAAGATTCTTTCTGCGTTACGGCCTACGGCCTCCACTCCGGAAGAATCTTGCACCATCGCCCCGGCGTGATATGATCACCCTAACTTCTCACTCAACTTGGGCCAGAAAGTCGACGGCCGGCAGAGCCAATTCCTTTCAAATTCGAAAATTTCCCGGAGCCTTTTTCGGTGTGACCGATTTTGAGAAATTCTGGCGGCGACGCAACATTTCCTATGGTGACGGGATTCGTCTTCAGGAGCGGGCGACTCTCGCCCAAAGTATCGGCATGGAGACCGATTTCTGGGGAGGCATGGCCACTTCACGCTATGGAAAATCGCCGCCCAATGTGCGTTTGTTCGGGGAGACCCCCGGCAGTTTCCCTGCCAAAAACTGGGTGGTGGAACATGGACGTTCTTTGATGGATCACGACCTGGACAGCGCCCGGGCAGTCTGCATTCTGGCGGCGGGATTGGCCGAGGTCCTTTTTCCCCACAGTACCGCTCTGGACGAAGAGGTGAAACTGGATGGAATCAAATACAGGGTCGTGGGCGTCCTGGAGAAAAAAGGGCAGATGCTGGGGGGAAACCAGGACAACTATGCCATCATTCCGCTGACTACCGGCTTGAACCGATACGGAGCGCGGTGGCGGAGTCTTTCCATTTTGGTACAGGCGCCCAGTCGCGAATCTTTCGAAGACACGCGCGAGGAAGTCCGTGGCATCCTCCGGACAGTTCGCAAGGTGGCTCCGGGAGACGAGGATGATTTTGAAATTTTTTCCAACGACTCACTGGTGAAACAATTTCAGGCATTTACCCTGGCGGTGCGTGTTGGGATGGCTTTGATCAGTTCGATTTCCCTCCTGGCAGCCGGGATCGGGATCATGAACATCATGCTGGTTTCCGTAACGGAACGCACACGAGAGATCGGTGTCCGGCGTGCCATCGGGGCGAAAAAGCGAAACATCATGACACAGTTCATCGTCGAGGCCATCGTGCTCTGTGAAGTCGGTGGTGTACTCGGTGTTTTATTGGGTATTCTGGGGGGCAACGGTGTTGCTTACGCGCTTGAAATGCCAGTCGTTATACCTGTGGACTGGATTGTGTTTGGTCTGTTCATTTGTTCTGTGGTTGGGATTGCTTTTGGAACCTATCCAGCCATGAAAGCGGCGAATTTGGATCCGATTGAGTCCTTGCGTTATGAGTGAGCCGGTATTGACAGCTGATGTGGGACTATAATTCTAAAATCACTATGAAAGAACGGCTTCCAATTCGATTTGGCTGTGTGATTCAATCCAGTGAAAGGCGCCCTGGATTCTTGACCTGGTTGATCGCTGCCTTTGTGCTGATCGCCGCCGTTTGGTTGAGTCGGTATGTTTCTCCAACCTTGCTTCTCGGTTTAGTTGGTTTTGTTTTGTTGGTGTTTCTGCCTGCGCTTTGTGGTTCTTTTTTTGGTTGGTTTCTGGGCGATGTTCGAAACGAATGCAAACAATTTCACCACCATCGCAAGATAGAGCGATCACTTCGGTAGATCCTATGCTGCCGCGGGGCCGCGAGCGCGTAATGGTGTATGAAGACCTGTGGTGTTGTTCGGACTTCCGGTAGTGCGTGCCGTCCCTGGCGCGCTCCTTGGTGCTTTAAGACTCCTGTCAATTTTCGTTTTGGGAAGACAGTGGTTCTTATAGTCCTGAATTATTTTTGATCGTAACCAATGAAGATTGGGGGCCAGAAATCTCGGGGTTTTCCTTAGGATGGGATTATTGCTAAGGCAAGCCACAAGGGGCGCATCGAGACGATCCGATCTACCAGGCGAAAACGCAGGGGTTGAGATGGGGCGCATTTGTTGGTATGGGTTTTGAATGACTCCACACTTGAAATCCTTGCGTCATTTTATGGCCCCGAGCACTTGGTTCACGTTTCTTTCCCTTTGTTTCGCGTTCCCGATACTCGCCCAGAATGCATGGCCTGTCGAACGTCCGGACAATATTGACGAAACACGACCGATTGCTTCCGTAAAAAAAGTTTTTCTCGAAGAGATGACTTGGATGGAAGTGAGAGATTCCATTCAAAACGGAACCGACCGTATTCTTGTGCCTACCGGTGGCATTGAACAGAACGGGCCCTATCTGGCATTAGGGAAACACAACTATGTCCTTCAACGCACCATGGAAGCTCTTGCCAACCGGATGGGGAACACCCTCGTTACTCCGATCGTGCCGTTCGTGCCCGAGGGAGGTTTTGATCCGCCGAGTCATCATCTGCGGTATCCCGGCACCATCGGAGTGAGTGTGGAAACGTTTGAATCACTCCTGGAGGATATTGCCAAAAGTCTGAAGTCGCACGGATTCAAGACCATCATCTTTTTGGGGGATTCCGGTGACAATCAGGTTCCCATGAAAAATGTTGCGGAGCGTTTGGACAAGGAATGGGAAGGCGTCCGGGTGCTTTACGAACCTGAATATTATGGGGCGCGTCGATCACTGAGGCCATGGCTTGAAAATAAAGGTTTTGTGGAGGTGGACGATGGTTATCATGACAGTCTTCGTTACACCGCCATTCTGATGACGCTTGATCCGGAATTGGTTCGTTTTGTTCAGAGGAAAACGGCAAACAGAAACACCATCAATGGTATTTCTTTGGAGCCCAAAGAAAAGATCATTTCGTTGGGGTGGGACATCATTGATTTTGAGGTAACCCATACCCTGGAAGCACTCAAGAAACAATCCGTACTATCAGTGCGTGAATAGCGGTTATCCAACTAGGTTCAGAGGCCGGGGCTTAGCCTTAAACAGTTCTATTTGGCAGGTGTGAAAGGTGTGCCTTCAGGGAGCTTTCCGGTTGCCGGTCGCTGAAAGACGGCTCCGTAGTCGGTGAAGCCATCTAAAAATCCACCGTGTGAAAGAAAGAACTGCCCTTTTTCCAGCCCCATGAAGCGATCGAGGCGGTCTTCTTTGCCGGTTGGGTCATGACTGAATTTTGCGCTGGTCAATTCAGTCCATTTTCCGTTCGGTTCAGCGATCCATTGGTTTCCGTACAAGGCTTTGCGAACCAGATGTCCATTGCGCCCGACAAAGTTTTCGCTGAAACTGTATAAGCCTCGCATGTAAGCTCCTTCGCCCGGTGTGTCCCAGGAGGAAATCAACATCCACTGCAGGCTGTCCGGGTGAAAGTAGTATCCAGTAAAACGTGTATGGGTGTCGTCGGTTGGGGTGGCGGTGACCAGAAATTTTTGAGTGCTTCCGGTTTTCCATGGGTATTTCAGGTGGCTGTGTCCGCCGGTACCTTCATTGCTGAAGCGTCCGGTAAAAACTCCGTCTCCTTTTTCAACCAGCCTCACACGATCCACTTCGTCGACTTTATTGGGATCGGTTGGTTCATTGCCCCGATCCCATACGCTGAAAATGATCCGCCGCTCCGTCGGGCTGTTTACCTGCATGCCGAAATAACCACGATGCCAACCGCAAGCCATGTAATAGGAATGCACGGGATCTTCCAAAGCTGTCATCTCACAGTAAAAAGCCGCTACCTTGGTGTTTTCATTTACCGGATAGACCAAATGAACTGATGCGGCATTGCGTCTGGGTTTCAGGTTGAAATGAGCTTTTTCAACAGCTTCTCCATCCAGTTCAAGGTGGATGATATCCAGAGCCGTGACAGCGGCATCTTGCGAGGGTATGCGTTTGAGTATGATGGGAAGATAGCCTGGTTCGGCTATTTCAAACGTCCCAAAAGTTACGTCGGTTTCCTTGTTGCTTTCAAGTTTCACTACCCGGCGCTTGTCCTCGGAACCGACCTGTAGTTTCAAGGCTATAGAACCCACATCCCTTCCGCGGACTTGCAATCGGACTTTCAATTTTCCAACTTTCTTGAAATTCCCGTACCACTGAATCTGAGTCGCATGATCTTTCCAGTTTACAACCCCGCCTTGTCTGGAAATGCGTGCACCCCCCATGTCTGGTTCGAGGTAGCCGGTTTCTGCCGGGATGATCAGTGATTCTGCCCAATGATTGGGGATGAGAAAAAAAAGGGCGAAAAACCCAATAGTGATGGATGATTTCATAGTGTGAGCTTGTAATGTCTTAATCACGTCCTCATCAACTAAGAAATGATATCTTTCAGAACATTTCCGTGCACATCGGTCAGCCGGACATTTCTGCCGGCATAAAGATAAGTGTGCTCTTCATGGTTGATGCCGAGTTGATGCAGCACGGTTGCCCAGAGGTCGTAGACATCGCAGGGTTTATCGGTGACGTGATAGCCGAATTCATCCGTTGCGCCGTAGATGGAACCGCCTTTGAATCCGCCCCCCGCCAGCCAGACACTGAATCCGAATGGATTATGATCCCGACCGTTGCTTCCCTGTGAAAAGGGGGTGCGACCAAACTCGCCGGCGAAAATGACGATGGTTTCATCGAGCAATCCGCGGCGTTTAAGATCCACCAACATGGCGGCAATGGGTTGGTCCACCTGATTGCCCATGGCTCCGTGGCCGCGTTCCAGGTCGCCGTGTTGATCCCACGGATTCGCCGCGCCGCCTGCTCCGATGTTCTCCGTCAGGCAACTCAACTCCACAAACCGAACCCCTCGTTCCACCAGTCGACGCGCCATCAGGCATTGCAGGGCGTAGGCCGCTTTTTGAGGGTGTGGGTCGTCCACTCCGTAGAGTTTTTTGGTGGCCTCGGTTTCGCCTTTCAAATCCACCAGCTCCGGAACGGCGGTTTGCATGCGGTAGGCGGTTTCATAATTGCGGATGGCGGCTTCGACTTGAGTCGAATGATTCGATTGTTTCAGGAAGGTTTGATCCAGAGTTTCAATGAAATTCAATCGCGTCTGTTGCTGTTTATCCACTTCTCTTGGGACGATGTTGGCCACGGCTTCCCTGGCGTCCACTTTCAGGATGGAGGCCTGATGATGTGCCGGGAGAAATCCGTTGCTAAACAATCCGACCCCGCCATGAGGGGGGACCGCACCGCCGCTTTGCAGGACCACGTAACCCGGCATGTTGTGATTCAGATTGCCCAGACCGTAATTGATCCAGGCCCCGGCGCTGGGGTGGCCGATGAAAGGGAATCCGGTGTGGAATGAAAAGTTGCCCTGGGCGTGTTCATTGAGCTTGCTGGTCATGGAGCGGATAACGGTCAAATCATCGGCGCACCAATCCTGGAGTTTTGGAAACATGGAGCTGATGTCGATGCCGCTTTGGCCACAACGTTTGAACTCGAAGGGGCAGGGGAAGATGTTCCCGTTGTTGTTGAATTGGGTGCGTTCGATATTGACCGGCATGGGTTTTCCGGCCAGGGACTTCAATTTCGGTTTTGGATCGAAGGTGTCAATGTGTGAAAAACCACCCGACATGTAGCATAGAATGACATTCTTGGCTTTGGCCTGGTAATGCGGTTTGGGCGCCATGGGGGCTGCATTCAATTCCCTTGATCGCAAAGCTGAAAAAGCCATCAGGCCGAAGCCGGAGGAACACTTTGCTAACATGCTGCGGCGCGAGATCATGGGGTTGGGTAAATGGTTATCGGACATAAATGAACTCCTTCAAATTGAAAATGGCGTGAGACAGGTCGGCCCATGCATGGCTTAAACCTTGCTTGCTCCTGATGTTTTCGAGTTGCGCCCTGGTCGTGGCGATTTGTGATATCCATCGATTTCGTTTGGATAACTCCGCTTCATTCAAGGCCGCCAGTAATTCCTTTTGTGAAACAAAATTCGGATCTCCATCGAATGAGGCCCTGATTTCTTCAGAAGACAAAGCGCGATCGTAAAACCGGGCTTTTGCGATTTGGCCCTTCAACAATCGATTGCCGCTGGGTGAACCATGTCGGTTTCCGAAAAGCAAATGACCATTGTTCGCGCCAAACGTGATCGGACCGTCGCTGCGGTATGGCTTGCCGTATTGGACTCCATTTCTGTAGGCGGTGATCGTTCCATCAACTTGATACCTCAGTGCAACGTGCACCCATTCTTTCTGAGCGTCGGTTTCAACTTCGCCACGCAGGTCTTGTGTGCGTGCAAAGACGTTGCTTCCTGCCAACCATTTTTTGGATGCCTGTTCACCATAGACAATCGCATCGAATATCGTGCCCGATTGATCTTGCAGCGACATCACGCCACCGCCCCTTTGGTTGAGATCGTCCAGTTGCACCCAGGCTTCCATGGTCTTTTCTTTGATATCCTTGGGAAGTGGTTTTGATCGAGCATAACTTCCTCTCCCATTTAACTTCAGCGCGCCGCCTTCCAATTTGGCTTCTCCTAGCAATTCCAAATCCAAGGATCCGACTTCATCCTCCAATCCGGCGGAAAAGGTCCAACTGGCCAGTGGTGTCGGACCCGATACGGCAGCTTTGAGTTGGTCTTGATCTCTGCTCTGCTTGACTCGGTTTCGAGCAGTCTCTTCCAATTGGTTTAGTGCCGATTCGACTTCCATGACCCGTTCGCTTAAGGTCTGCACTTTTGCGGCTGTACTTTCCTTCAGGTCATGCATCGTTTTCAGAAACTGCTCCGCCTGGATCGTTTCTGTGAGGCTCGGGTAGCGGCCCAAAGCTTGAAGAAAGAGGGATTGAATCTGGTGTCTCACGCTTTGCGCATTTGAGAGATCTTTCTCAGTCAACTGCGCTACCCACTGTTCAGCGCAATCAATGACAAACGGATCATTCAACATGCTCAAGGATTGTCCAGGCACGTTGGTGGCGTCCCGGCGACCTCGCGTGCTGGCAGGTACCGGCGCATCGAACAAGGTCAGAAAGGGATCCAGATCGTTTCGCTTGACCCGGAGGTAAACACTGCGCCTCGGAGAGTTGCCGTTGACCGGGGAACCATACATGGTGTCCAGATCCAGTTTGCCGGACACGGCGAGCAGACTGTCCCGAATCGCTTCCGCTTCCAATCGTCGAACCGAATAATGCGACCATAGCTGATTGTCTGGATCGCTGGCCGCAGCCAGATCCGATGTGTCACTGGACCGTTTCCACGTTTCCGAAGTGACCAGAAACCGGATTATGTTCTTGATCGACCATCCGTTGTTTTTGAAATGACCAGCCAGATAATCCAGTAGTTCCGGGTGTGTCGGAGGCAGGCCGAGTTTGCCAAAATTATCCGGTGTGGCGACGATGCCTTTCCCAAAGAGGTGATGCCAGATGCGATTGACGATGACTCGTGTGGTCAGTGGGTTGTCATCACGCAGCATGTCCTGGGCGAGTTCCAGACGACCGCTCGATTTTGTTTGATAAGGTTCGTTGTCCAGGAATTCCAGGAATCGTCGAGGCACCACATCCAAAGGTTTCTTGTGATCGCCCCGATCAAACAGGACCTGGTCGAAACCTTCCGTTTCGAATTGGCCCGGAGAACGCATGGGCGTGGCCAAATGTTCTTCAAATCGGCGCCATCTTTCCAATTTTTTGGCGAGAGAAGTTCCTGCCTGAGCCTGGTTGGTAAGAATCTTTGATTTCAATATCGCATCCAGAAAAACCGCTTGAGCATTCGTGAGGTGTTTGTTTTTCCATGCAGTCAATGATTTGAAGATCGACTTTCGGTAAATAGCCAGGAGTGCACTTTGGCTTTCTGGTAAATCAACCTTCGTTTCGGCCAGGATCGGTTGGAATGTTTCAGCAGCAACCCGGTTGTTGAAAGGAGTGTTCGAGGGAACGATGACAGCGTTTCGGATCCCGAACCAGGACCGCGTTTGGTTCAGTCTGGCGAGAACTGGTTGATCGGCTGCAGTGGTGACTTCAATGTGGATCTGGTCTCCCTTCCAGTAATCGAGCGGAAACTTCCTCCAATGCCAGCGTGATCCATTCATACGTTCCACCGGATAAACCGTTCCATCACGCGGGTAGTTTTGAACCGCATAGCGCGCCAAGGCATTTCCGTCCCCGTTAACCAACAGCCAGAGGTCGTAAGGTTGATCGAGTTGGATTCTCGGTGAATGCAACAAGCCTCGATCCTTGGTGGACATCAAATGAGAATAGGTGCCGGAAGGAAGAATATTTTGAACAATGGATTTTCCTTCGGGAGCCAGGGTCCAGGTTCCGGAATGAGCAGGTCGTGTTGCGGATGGACCTTCTGCAAACCATTTTGAGGCATCCGAATGATCAGCAAGATTCCAGTCATGAACACGCTTGGTTGTTTCGGCTCCGTTGGCTTGTTCCAGTAGTGCTTTCCACGCTTCCAGGACTTCCTTGCGATCTGTCTCAATGGCGGACAAGGGCCATAGCACATCGCCTTTTTTGGATTGCTTCAGTGCTTCCATCAACACGTCTGAATCTGGATTCAGTTGCTCTGTCTCAATCATCCATGTCGCAATGAGTTCCTCTTTGATGGATGCCTTCAGCGCTTTCATCTTAACGCGTAGATCCGCTTCCGAAGTGGGGGGAACGTTGACCTGGATCATGGCAGGCCGGCCGGAGGCCATGATCCCGTACCATGCGTAGAAATCCTTTTGACTGATGGGTTCGAATTTGTGGTCGTGACATCGTGCGCAGGAAACCGTGATGCCTTGAAAGGCTTTGGAGACGACGTTGATCTGATCGTCGGTGAAACGTACTTGCTCATCCAGCGCATCGGTTGGAGCAAAACCATGAAAGACCATGCGTAATTGAGCCGTGCCGATGGCCGATTCGTTTAATCCCAATGTTTCATTAATGCGAGGGTTTGGGATGAGATCACCTGCCAAATGTTCCAGCAACAGCTGATCGTAGGGCACGTCATTATTTAAAGAGCGGATCAAATAGTCACGATAAAGCCATGCGTTCGGAATCATCGGATCCCCCTCGCTACCGTGAGATTCGGCGTAACGCACCCAATCCATCCAATGCCTTGCCCAACGTTCTCCAAACTGAGGTGAATTCAAAAATGTATCCACCCAGTCTACATAGGCGTTAGGGCGTTGATCCGCCAGAAATGTTTCGATTTCCTCCGGACTGGGGGGGAGTCCCCGGAGTATCAGGCTCAAACGGCGAATGAGTGTTTCTCCACCCGCTTCTTCTGAAGGTTCCAGTCCTGTTGCCTCCAATTTGTCTGCGATGAAGGCGTCCACTGGGTGCTTGCGCCGTGTGGCGTCGGGTGGGTAGGGGGCGTCAACTGTCTTGATCGGTTGGAAACTCCACCACTGTTTACGCCGTTCCATCACGGCCTCCCAATTTGTGTCCGTTTCCAATTCTTCTTCCGAAGGTGGATGGTCTCTTGGATCCACGGCTCCCTTGGCTATCCATGTCTCGAAATCAGCGATAACCGAGGCTTCCAGCTTCGCACCCGATTTTGGCATCTGCAAATCTTCAGAGGTCTGGTGGATGGCCTGTATCAGGAGACTGTCTCCCGGCTGGCCGGGAACGATAACCGGCCCGGAATCGCCGCCCCGCCGCAAGGCCTCCCGATGATCGAGAGCCAAGCCCCCTTTCTGAGGCCCCTTGGATTGATGGCATTCATAACAATCCTGAGCCAGGATGGGGCGAATACGCGACTCAAAAAATTCAATGTCCGAGGCCTTTTGCGCCGCCGATACAGGAAAAGAACCTGCGAGCGACAAGGCTAAGCTGCAGATCCATAAAAGGATCGAGTTCAATGGTAAATTGTTTAGCATGGGATTAACCTCGACACTACCATGAGTGGTGCGAGTCGACAATCCTTGAACATGCTCACACTTCAATTGTCTTATTCAACGTGAGGAAGTGCAGCCATTTTCGAGTGACCGGGCGTTGGTAAATTCTTTGAAGTGCCTGGGCGTAGAGTTCCAATTGCACCTGGTAATGGTTGAGGCGGGTTGAGACGGCTTCTTCCTGGATGCTGTCGGTTTTGTAGTCGAGGATTTGGATGGATTCCTTGTCGAGGATACACAAGTCCACAATCCCTTGGACGACAACAAAATCTTCGCTTGTTTCAGAGACATCATCCGGCGAAAGACCGATGGCTGCGAGTTCGCTGAGTTTGAAACGAGCCGTGAAGGGCATCTCTCGTTGGACGCTGTCGGCATGATCCAGAATAGTTTTGCCTGCACTCCCGTTCCAGAATTGATGAATCGCTTCAAGGTCCAGGGCGTCCGTAGCGCGAGGGTCGAGGTTGTTGGAAGCGATCATGTCTTCCCGTTGTTGTTCGAGGTGTTCCAGGGACATATCCGGCTGCAGGGCCACCCACTGTAGGAAATGGTGGTGCAAGGTGCCGCGTTCGCTGGCGGAAAGTTTGCCGGGTTGCTGTGGTGAACGGCCCGTTGTTGCTTTGGCTTCCTGGAAAAACCAGGAGGCGGATTCGTCCGCGGTGCTTTCATCCCGGTGACGCCGCAACATGGTGACGGTGGCCTTGGCCGGGTGCTGCGTGGCGCCCTGGTGCGGGTAGCTCCAACTGGCCAGCTGCTGCCAATGTGGCAGTCGCTTGCCGGAGACAGCTGGGCGATCGGTCTGATCCGACTGATCGGACTGATCCGACCGATCATCCGCCAAGAGCACTTGCCACTGCATGTGCTTTGTCGCTCCGGAGGGTTCGCTCCACCACTCTGGGTGGTCGAGGTGTTGGCAGAGCCAGGGGAACAGCCAGTCCATGGCGCATCGTGTGCTGGAGGGCGCGTCGGATGCTGTGTCACTGAGGGAGTGTTCGGTCCATTTTTGCATGCGGTTTTCGGAGGCGGTTCCCGCCAGGATCAGGTGGTCTCTGGCACGGGTGAAAGCCACGTAGAGCAGGCGCATTTCTTCTCGCAGGCTTTCTGCTTTTCGTTTGCGTCGTCCGATCCACAAGGGAAGGCTGGGGTATCGCGGTTTGGCTCCGGGTGGTTGGATCATGCCAGCCACTCCGAGAGATTCATCCAGCAACCATGTCTGTTGGATGTCCTGGAAGTTGAATGTTCCGGCTAGTCCCGCCACCGCAACCACGGGAAATTCCAGACCTTTGCTTTTGTGGATACTCATCAGGCTGACCGCCTGCCCTTCTTCGCCGGCGCCCGGATCGAACTCGGCTTCGAGATTGCGTTTGTTCTCCAGATACTGAAGGAAGCGGTTCAATCCTTGCTGCTGGTATTGATCAAACTGCCGTGCCAGTTGGATCAACTGCTTGACGTGTGTGATGGCTTCGAGGTGGTTCTCCGTGGATGCGAGATGTTCCAGATAAAAGGTGTCGTTGAGAATCGTCTCAAGCCGTCTGCTCAAATTCAAATGACGGCCGCTTTGCCGCCAACGATGAAATCGTTCGAGGAATTGTTTGGATTTTTCTCTGGCGGATCTGGCGTGTGGATTGTCAGAGAGGTGGTCCGGCAGGATATTATCTGGGGTTTCCCGAACAAATTGATGGAGTGCGCTCCAGTAACTGCCTCGACGTGTTCCAATGCGAATCAGGGACAGTTCGTTGTCATTCAATGCCACCAACGGTGATCGGAGCACGGCTATCAAGGGGATGTCCTGTCGCGGGTTGTCCAGCAAGGTGAGCAGGGATACCAGGTCGGTGATCTCGGTTCGTTCCAACATCCCGCTGCGGGGAACGGACAGGGGAACTCCCAGTTGACCGAACACGCGTGCATAGGTGTCCGCTCTCGACCGAACAGATCGGATCAGGATGGCCATATCTTTCCACTCAACCGGGCGGAAGGTGTCCCGATCATGATCATAGACCGGGTGTTGATCTTCTTTGAGTTGCAGCAAACGCAACGCAATCATCCTCGCTTCCTGTTCTGTTTCGGTTATGGGGACTTCGGCGTCGTCGGAGGATGCTTCGTCCGGTTTGACCGTCATGATCATCCGGCATTCCACTGAAGAAAGTTCCTGGTTTGCCAGCTTTGATCTGTTGTCGGGATCTCCGAATTGCAGGTGGGCATTTCTATCGTAGGCGATACCTTCTTCGTCGGCCCCCATCAAATGGGAAAAGAAGGCGTTGACGAAATTGAGAATACCCGGGCGACTTCGAAAGTTGTCCTGCAGGTACACCACCTGGCATGGTTCTGATTCTTTCGGTGTCTGCCAGTCGCGTTCGTAATCGATGAAAAACCGTGGATTGGCCAGGCGAAATCCATAGATGCTCTGTTTCACGTCACCGACCAGGAAGCGGTTGGCGTGAGGGCCCTCTCCTGCGATGGCGGTCAGGATGCAGTCCTGTGCGGCGTTGATGTCCTGGTATTCGTCGACGTAAACTTGTTTGTATTGCTCATGGATACTCCGGGCGAGCTCGGTGGGATGGCCTTCTTTGCGATCCCAAAGCAGATCGAGCGTGAACTGTTCCAGATCGGAAAAATCCAGGCCGCCTCGCTCGCGTTTTTTGGAAGCGAATGTTGCGGTGAATTCCCGGGTCAACTCCAGCAGAACAAGGGTTCGGTTTCGGAACCATTTCCAGTCCTCTTCCAACGGATCATGCGCGCCTTCTTCATCCCGGCAAAGTGTGGCGAGGAAGGCCGCATCATCGAGCATGCGTTTGATCGGTTCCCGGTGCTTCGTCTTGCAGCGTGGAGGCCAGCATTCCTTTTGATCGCGATCAGCCACTGCGCGGATGGCTCGCTCAACAGCTTCGGTGGAGGGTGTTCCTTGCAGGCAGGGAAGCATGCGTTCAAGGCACGCCTTGGCGTTGGTGTTCTCTTCGGGGAGAGATTGCAGCAAAGGAACCCATTGTTGCATCCAATCCAGCGATTCGTTCAGGAAACAGGTTTTCCATTGATCGGGCGCTTCCTGAATCAGCAGGCGAATTTGCTCATCGAGCCAGAACTGCGGCGCCACCATGGCCTGGCTGAATCGATGAAGTTTGATGATCCATTCCCGCAGGCCCCGGTCCCACCCGTTTTCAAATTCGGTGACGAAGCGTCGAACCGATTCATCGAGCGGCTCCTTGCCTTCGTAATGATGCTCGAGCAGTTCATCCAGTGTCTGTTCTTCCAGGAACGCAATTTCTTCTGGCTCCAATACGCGTGCCTGGGGATCCAGTTCCAGTGAGTGAAAGTGTTGGCGGATGAGATTGAAGCAAAAAGAGTGCAGGGTCCCAATGGATGCTGCGTCGATGTGCGCCAGTTTTTCCTGAAGATCGGGGTTTTGCGGATCATGCAATAAAGCTTCTTCCAGCCGTTGAGCGATGCGTCCCCGCATCTCGCTGGCAGCTGCTTCGGTGAAGGTAACCATCAGGATTTCCAACAAAGAAACACTATCGTCTGAATCCAACAACTGCCGCATGCATCGGTCGATGAGCGTGCGCGTCTTTCCCGTTCCGGCACCGGCTACGACCAGAACGTTTCCTTTTGCCTCAATGGCTTGCTGTTGAGCGGCGGTGTGTTTCATGACTCCTGCTTGGGGGCTTCTCCATAGGAGGCTTTTTCAAGATTGCGCCATGCTTGTGTCCAGGGATCGATACGGCACACGGTGGCGAAGTCGCATCGTTCACAGGGTGTTTCGTTCCTATGGAGAAACGGTTCGGCGGAGATGTCGCCGTTCAGAATGCGATCACCAAACCCGCTCAGCAACTGTGCGGCATGCTCCATGAAATGTTCGAACTTCGCCGGAGGCATGACATGCCAATGCGTCTTGCGGGGGGAGCCGTCCTTGTTGAGTTGGTATTGAAATTGATCGCCAGTCGAAGCGCCTTCGCGTTGATCCATCCATGGCAGGGCGTCCAGGTTGAAACATCCCACGTGTTGATAGGCTTTTCGGACGGCATCTTCCGCCACGTTTTCATTGAGTGCGTCCTGACGGGAACTCTTGCCTTCATAACGCGCTCTCAGTGTGGTGAAAAACGCGCCGACAGCCTGGACGCTTTCAACGTCGAATGCCTTCGCCATGCCCGGATGACGCAGGACGTTGAGGTAAACGGGTAACTGTAACTGAATGCCGTTCCAGGATAGTGTGGCATCCGGTTTCTTTTTTCCGGATTTATAATCCACCACGATGCCCATGACCGAACCGTCCTTCAAGGGCAGCAGGTCCACTCGATCGATGATGCCGTTGAAGACCATTTTGGCGTTATCGGAGAGGTTTAATTCCCAGGCTGGGAGTTTGGGTTCCTTTCCTCCAAATGCGACTTCGACACCGCTTGGTTCGAAGGCGTATTGTTTCATCCAGTCCACCACTACACCGATGAACGTCTCCAACCCATGCCCCAGAGCTGTTGCTGTGATCCGGTTCACGGGTTTGTCTTCCATCAGGCCATCGTGAAAAATCGCCATGGTCTGACGCACGATCTGGGACATGAGTTCGCGGGCCTGGTTCGAGGTTAAATCATGCCAGGTGAGGCCTTCCTCCTTGACCGCCAGATGAAACGACTCCAAGGCGGCATGTTGAAAACTGCCGAGACGTCTGGCGTCCAGTTCAAACGCCATGCGTTCCTCCGCTTTCAGACCGGATTGAACAAAATATCTGAACGGACATTCCGCGAAGGCTTCGATGCGGCTGACAGAGGTGCGCAGTACGGGGGATTCGGGCGTGTCCGAATACAGTGTTCGCGCGATGATGGCATCCAGTTCAGGAGCCTGATCGGTGTTGCTTTCCTTGCTGACAAACGCGACGGATTGTTCGTTTTTCAACAGGGGGAGAATGCTCTGGATATCTTTACCGGATGATCCGTTTTTCCATGTCCAAAACTCGGGAGAAAGCAACAGTTCGCGTTCGTGCAATGTTTCGTCCAGAGGGATGGTTTCGTTGAATGACGCGGTTTCAAGGTTTGGAAACAGGCGTTTTACGTGTTGGATCAAAGCGGAAGGTAACAGTGCTTGTCCATCTTCTCCGTTAAGTGCATAGGACAGCGATAGCCATTCGGTGGATCGTGTGCAGCCTATGTATCCCAGGAAACGTTCGGTGGCCAATTGTGTCCGGTAACGGTTGCCGATCGAAACGCCTTCCTCTTCCAAACGTAATCGTTCGCGTTCATCAAGAATCAAAGGGACGGATGGTTTGGCTGGAAAAATGGATTCGTTCAATCCCAGCAAAAAGGTGGCTTTCAGGTCCGGGTTCCGCGATCGGTCAATGGCTCCGACCAATACCTGGTCAATCGCGGGCGGGAGCACGCCAACCGTCAGATGGTTCAATCCCGCTTCAAGGATTGGAATCCATTCCCGGATCGGCAGCGGTGTTTCCGCAAAAGCCAGTTCGATGTTGCTTAACCAGGTTTCCAGCGATTCCAGTACACGCATATGAAATCCGGTATGCATGGACAGGGTCGATGTTTCGTCGGTATCGGTATCCCAGTTTTGCAAGATGGATTCCACACCATGCGCTTTCCACAAAGCCCGGCAGGCGTTTGCCAACTGGAGTCCGTTCCATGGGCGCAGGTTGCCGAGTGAGTGGCTTTTGGACGGAAGCCCCAGGAAACGTTTGATGGGGAGCAGTAGTTTTTCCCGGATCGGTTCAAATCGTTCGACGAGTTTGTCCGGCCCTTTGAGGGGTTGCCACCAACGTGTGCCTCTCCAACCGCGTTCTATCGAGGCGTTTTCAAGATCGTCGATGGCATCGGTGGGCAAGGGGGTGAATCCTGATTTCAAATAGGCAAACCAATCTTCATGTGCCCAGCCGTAGGCCGGTAATCGTATGGCGCTCCGGGTGAGTTCAATGAGCGGATGGTGCGCAATCGATTCTCGCCGATCAATAAAACAGGGGATGTCGTAACGATCAAAAACATGCCGTACGACTTCCTGGTAATGCGGCAAGGAACGCACTAGGACGGCCATTTGATGAAATCGCATTCCTCCATCCCGAACGTGTTTCAAAATGTTGCGTGCTGCATGGATGGCCTCGGCTTCCCGGCTCTGGCAGGCGGTGATGTTGATGGATTGTTTTTGCGGGGCCTGGTTCGATTCGTCGAGTCCCAGTTGAAGTTGGTCGCCCGACTGCGGTTTGGGTGAACCATTGCCTTCGAAGGGAGCCGGTCGGGTCCAGTTTTCTTCAAGGTAACCCAGCATGAGGTCCGATGTAAAACGTCCGTATTGTGGCGTGCGTTTCAGGACGGTTCGTTTTAATACGACTTCATCCAGCGATGCAAAGTCATGAAGGCAGTGCCGGAGTGTCTGGTGCGTGGGGAGCCAGATGGAAAAGACTTCGCGTTGTTGATCCGGAAATGAATCCGCGCAAAAGGCCAGTGTTGTTTTTTTGCTCAATGGAGCGAGGAGTGTCAGGAGCTGACGTTCCTGTGGCGTCAATGCGGCGAAACCATCCATCCAAAGCCCGCCCAGCCAGAAAGGTATGGATGCATGATTTGAGCGACCCAGGGTGCGCAGCGCGTCGGCGGCCATGTCGAGCAGGCAATCGGGATCGTGCAATTGTTTGTTGTCGATCCAGGATTGATAGTCGTGGTAAAGCAGGGCGATGTCGTGCAGTTTATATCGGATGCGGGTGGGCAGATGTTCGGATTCGGCCAGTTCAAGAAGGCGCGTGGGAGATGTGCGGTTTTGCTGGAATTCTCGAATCACCCGGCTCAGTTCCTGTGCCAGTCCAGGTAATTTGGCGGCTGCATGAAAGAGTCTCAGTTGACCTCTGATCTGATTCAGCAAGGCGCGCATGACCATGATCCGGCCTTCTTCGGATAGCAAACCGCGCGCGCCCATTCCGCATTCGGAGAGAATGAACTCGGCCAGTCGGTCGAAGGACAGGATTTGCAATCGACTGTAACCATGCAGGTCGGGATCGCTCAGCAGAGCATGCTCCATCTGGAAAGTGGCCTGTTTGGGGGCGAGGAGGAGCAGGGGGGCTCCATCCGGTCTTTGTTTGAGCTCCTTCCGGATGGCGTTCAGGCATGCATGGGTCTTGCCGCTGCCGGCGGGACCGATCAGCAGTTCGACGATGCTTTTGTTGCCTGGATGCGACATGCCTTCCGTAGCTTTCGACAATGATTATGGGTTCCCTGACATTTCCAGGCAGACCAATCGTTCGGGACTGCGTGCCAGAAACATTCCGTTCGAAAAAGCAGGAAACGCACGCACGCCTGAAGGAAGGATTTGTCTGCGACTCAGGGTTTGGAAGGCATCGGGTGAAGCTTCGATGAGGATCAATTCACCTGATTCCATCATGAGCAACAGTTGATCATTGATGCAAATCACCGATCCTGCTCCCAGGTTGTCTTCGCTCCATTGAACCTTTCCGGTGGCGGCTTCGATGCAGCGGAATTCAGGGCCGTATTCCTGGCGGCCATGGAATCCATAGAGGTATCCCTGATGGTAAACACAGGTGGCATAGTGGTTGGATATTTTATCGTCCCCCGACCAAACGCGATTGAGCGAATTCCCCTCGCGTTTGACCAACACAGCACCCGCACCATAGCTGGCGGAGACAAACACGCCTTCGGAGAGAATTAGTGGAGTGGCCGCGTTGACCGATGCATTCATGGAGGAACGCCATGGCAAAGAGGCCAGGATTTGGCCTGAGGCTGGTTCCATGGTGTAAAGTTTTTCGCGCGTCCAGATCCATAAGGCGGGATTGTTGTTTTTATTGTCCAGAACGGGGGATGCATAGCCGGCTTCATCAGATGTTGCTTTCCACACAAGCTTGCCGGTGTTGCGATCCAATGCAACCACCCCCGAGCCGTCCTGTCCCCCGATGATGAAGACGACCACATCACCTGCAGCCAGCGGAGACGGGGCCATGCCAAAGAATCCTTTACCACTTTTCCAAGTGGATTTGGCGTCCACCTCCCATCGCTTTGTTCCGGAGTTTTTCTCGACAGCCGAGAGCATGCCATCGGCGCTCATGAGAAAGATGGAATCACCATCCACGCAAGGAGTGGCTCGTGGGCCGTTGTCGAAACCAAAGTCATCCCGGTATTGGGTTGGGTGTTGATAACGCCAGTTTCTTTCGCCTGACTGGAGGTCGATGCTATCCAGGGCGCTTTGGGCTCCAAGGCGGTGGTAAAGAAAAACTGTATTATCGGAAATGACCGGTCCGCTGAAACCGCTTCCGACTTTTTGTTCCCATTGTTTTTTGGGCGGCTGGGTTTTCCAGTTGCTTCGAATGGTTTCGTTGGAGGCAGCACCGTTTCGGTTTGGGCCAAGGAACTGGGGCCATTCACCGCCCTGACAAAATGTTGTGACGGCGCATGCCAGCAGGCTTGTGGTCAGCAAAATGGTATGGGATACGGTGCGCATGGGGTGATTATGGGGGATTTGGATTTCCCCTTGCAAGAGCAGAGGGGAGGGATAAGGAGGGTTGTTTGAATAGAGCTGAAAGGTCTGTCGTCCAAATCGCATCAATATCCGGGGTTCCAATTGAAACAAACTGAACAGAATCATTGTAACATTAACGATTCATCCATTCATTATGAAACAAATCAATATCTTGAAGGCAACTTTATGTGTTGCGTTGGCTGGCATCTTTGCCATGGGCACAACAGGCTGTGTGGTGAGTTTGGGGAACAAGGGAACTCCTCGCCATTCTGAAGAAACTACCCTCGGCCAGGAACTGATCGACCTGAAGGCAGCGAGAGATTCCGGGGCGTTGACGCCCGATGAGTATGAATACGAACGGCGACGTTTGTTGGATCATCGTGATTGATGGGTGCTGCAGGTAGATCGGACCGTCCCCGGTCCGTCCCCGCTAGCGACAGCTACGCGGATTGTGGTGTGTTGGATGCAGTCGGGTTATCCTTTGGGTGATGATATGCAGGGTAAAGAACCCACAAGGGTTGCGCGCCGTGGATCCCGATGATATCGGGACTCTACCTGGTGGACGCCGTCGGTCCTCGCATCAATTCACCATTCACTATTTTAAATTCACTATTTAAAAAAGGGCGGATCTTTTGGATCCGCCCTTTTGTTCTGTTCATTCAATGGAAAGAATTTGATCTTCGGCGCCTACTCGGTGGGTTCATCGGTTGCTTCGGGGCTTTCGCCTTCGGAGGCTTCTGGAGTTTCCGTGTTTTCGGTGTCGGTTGATTCCTCGTCGGATTCCGAGTCTTCGTCGTCCTCGTTTTCATCGTTGATGACCGGGGCGATGGCCTGGAGTTTGTCTTTGGAACCGGTGTCGACCAGTTTGACACCCATGGCGTTGCGGCCGGTTTCTCGGACGTCGTCGACCTTGATGCGGACCATTTGACCACCCACGGTGATCAGCATGATTTCGTCATGATCATGCACCGTCAGGGCTCCGACGATACCACCGCTTTTCTCGCCGGTTCGCATGGTGATGATGCCCTTTCCACCACGTGTTTGTCGGCGGTAGTCTTCGAAGTCGGTTCGTTTGCCGATGCCTTTTTCACTGGCAACCAACAGGGTGGCGCCTTCTTCCACAACAGCAAGGGCGACCACACGGTCGTCATCCATCAAAGAAATGCCCCGGACACCGGTTGTTGCGCGTCCCATGGAACGTGCGTCGGACTCAAGGAAGCGAATGCTTTTGCCGTTACGGGTAATGAGCACGACTTCGTTGTCACTTGTCGTTAGCTTGACTTCAATCAGGCGATCTTCTTCGAGAATGTTGATGGCTTTGATACCACCTTTACGGTGGTTCTTGAAGGCGGACAGTTCGGTTTTCTTGACCGTTCCGTTTTCGGTGGCGAAGAGGAGGAACCCGGGTTGTTCCCAGGTGATGTCCTTCTTGGCTTCGTCCGTTTTGGATTCAACACGGATCAATGCCGCCACTTTTTCCTCAGGTTGAAGTTCCAGCACGTTGGCAATGGAGCGTCCCTGGGATGTTCGGCTCATTTCCGGAACTTCATGCACACGTTCGACGAATACACGTCCGGTGTTCGTGAAGAACATCAGATAATCATGCGTGCTGGCGGTGAACAGGTGCTCCACAAAGTCTTTGTTTTTACCGTCCACGACGCTTTTGGTTTTGGTGGCCATGCCAATCACACCTTTGCCGCCCCGGCGTTGTGCGCGGTATTCGGTGAGGTTGGTGCGTTTGATCAGGCCGTTGTGCGTCAGAGTGATGATGACCGGTTCGTTGGCAATCAGGTCTTCGATCAGCATGTTGCCATGGAACGGGATCAGTTCGGAACGACGATCGGTCGCGTATTTTTCACGGACGCGTTGGAGTTCCTCTTTGATGATAGCCAGGACCCGGACTTCACGGGCCAGGATATCCATCAGGTCCTTGATGGTTTCCAGCAGTTCGCCGTATTCCTTTTTGACCTTGTCTGTTTCCATGCCGGTCAACTGGTAGAGACGCAGTTCCAGGATGGCGTTGACTTGTGCTTCGCTCAATTCGTAGCGGCCGTTGACCAAGCGTGCTTCGCTGTGGATGAGGATGCCGAATTGTTCAACTGTTTCACGGGCAAATTCGTAGGCGAGCAGTTTGGTCTTGGCTTCTTCGCGGTTGGCGGATTCGCGAATGATGCGTATGAAGTCGTCTAGATTGGCCAGTGCGATGAGGTAGCCTTCCAGGATCTCGGCGCGCGCTTCGGCTTTTTTCAGTTCGTAACGCGTGCGTCGCAACACCACTTCGCGACGGTGTTCAATGTAGCAATTGATGATCTCCTTGAGGTTCAGCGTTTTTGGCTTTTGATGGTCAATCGCCAGCATGTTCACGCTGAATGTCGTCTCAAGTTGTGTGTATTTGTAGAGATTGTTGATGACGACTTTTGGAATGGCATCCCGCTTCAATTCAATGACCAGTCGGGTGTTTTCGTCCGATTCATTTCGGAGTGCGGAGATCTCGGTGATGATTTTTTCATTCACCAATTGAGCGATGCGTTCTTCCAATACGGCTCGGTTGACGTTGAACGGAATTTCCGTGATGACAATCTGTTCGCGTCCGGTCTTGGTGTTTTCCACTTCAACCCGACCGCGGATACGGAGACTGCCACGTCCGGTGTGAAAGTATTGTCGGATGGGGTCCAATCCACAAATCTGACAACCACTTGGGAAATCCGGGCCTTTGATATATTCCATCAGGCCGTCAATGGTAATGCTTGGGTTATCGATCTGGGCACAGATACCATCAACCACTTCCCCGAGGTTATGCGGGGGGATGTTGGTAGCCATTCCGACTGCGATACCTGTTCCTCCGTTGACGAGGAGGTTGGGGAATGAAGATGGGAAGACGGATGGTTCCACGGTGGAATCATCGTAGTTGGGAACGAAATCCACGGTGTCTTTCTCCATGTCATCCATCAGGATGGATCCCAGATGGGTCATGCGAGCTTCCGTATAACGCATGGAAGCGGGGGGATCACCTTCCACCGACCCGAAATTTCCCTGACCTTCAATCAAGGTATCGCGCATGGCCCAGGGTTGAGCCATGTGCACGAGTGTCGGGTAGATCGCCTGATCACCGTGGGGGTGATAGTTACCCATGGTTTCCCCGACAATCTTGGCACACTTGATGTGCTTTTTGCTGGGACCAACGCCGAGGTCGTTCATCGCGTAAAGGATGCGGCGTTGGGATGGTTTGAGTCCGTCTCGAACGTCGGGCAGCGCACGCGAGATGATGACCGACATGGAGTAATCGAGAAACGAGTTCTTGATTTCGTCGGCGACGTTGATCTTTTCGATCCGGCCGCCTGACGGT
>Ga0181580_10001067_pt1 | contig 21535 bp, 20 predicted proteins | sample 071ome_23_FD_132413 | JGI IMG/M metagenome (GOLD analysis project Ga0181580, IMG submission 132413) | Coastal salt marsh microbial communities from the Groves Creek Marsh, Skidaway Island, Georgia - 071403BT metaG (megahit assembly) | ecosystem: Environmental > Aquatic > Marine > Intertidal... | reverse complement strand
TTTTGTAAGTAAATTAGTTTTACGATTTTGGCTAAAAATATAAGTGATATTTTTCATATATTGTTTTATATTAGTAATGTAATTTTATCTGTTAAAAGAAAAAAATTGTTTAACTTGTTGTTTAAAATCTATTTAAACTGATTTAAGTGAACATCTTAAATACAACTTATAATATAAATAAAGTTCGTGACAACGCTTTTATAGCCCACACTCACCAAGGCCTTGGTGACCATATAGTTTGCAATGGGCTAATAAATCACTTTTTAGAAAAATTTGAAAAAATTTATCTACCTGTAAAATCTAGAGACCTAAACAATATTACCCATCTGTACAGAGAGGCTTCTAATATTGAAATTTTTAAAATTGAAAATGACACAGAGGAGGAAGATGTTCAAGAATATTCTAAAGCGAACAAATTAAAGGTTTTAAAGGTTGGGTTTAAAAAACGCCTCCCCCCTTTCAATAAATCTTTCTATAGTCAATTTAATTTACCCTATTCAATTTCATTTGAGAAATTTTATCTCCAAAGAGATGAATATAAAGAAACCGAATTATTTAATTATTTAAAAGATTTTTACAATATCAAAAAAGAATTTCAGCTCGTTCATAATCAAAGCTCTTTCGGAAAAGTAGAACTAAATACCAATAAAAATTTACCTTCAATATACATTGATAAGGATACTGACATTTTTAAAAACATATTTTATTATTCAAAAGTAATTGAATTAGCAAGTGAAATTCATTGTTTAGATAGTAGTTTTTTACACCTAGTAGAAAGAATTCAAACCAAAGCTAATTTATATTTTCATAATATTAAAAAAGAAGGGCAGAAAGGTGCTCAGGTATATCTAACAAAAAATTGGAAAGAAATTAAATATTTAAATTAAGTAGATACATATCATTGATTTATATGTTAAAACAGGTTCTAAATGAAAATTAATGTACCAATTTCTCTTGGTGAACTTTTAGATAAAATTTCGATACTCGAGATTAAAAATGAAAAGATCAAAGATGAAAAAAAATTAAACAATGTGTCAAAAGAACTAATAAGCCTAAATCAAACTTTAAAATTACTAGATCTTAACAGTAAAGACTTGAAACCACTGTATGACAAACTAAAAGAGATTAATTTAAAACTTTGGAATATTGAAGATGATATTAGAATCCTAGAAAAAGAAGGTAAATTCGAAAAAAAATTTATTCAACTTGCTAGAAATGTTTACATCACAAATGACCAGCGGTTCGAAATTAAAAATCAAATAAATATTTTTTTTAATTCTGATTTTGTTGAAGAAAAATCTTATGAAGAATACTTATAAGGATTAGTTGAAAGTAGCTGTTTTTTTTACCTGGGATTATTCTCTTAATACATGGAAAGAATCCAATACAATAGAAAGGGAGTTGAAATTTTTCAAATTCCTAGAAAAAAATAAAAATATTTCTTTTTCATTTTTTACATATGGAAATAAAAATGACATCGAACTTGGCAAAAAATACGGTTCATTTAATGTATATCCTATTTCCAAATCTTTTTTTAATATAAAAAATAAATTTTTAAGATTATTTATTTCCTTTTTCATACCTATTTTATTCAAAAAAGAAATTGAGGAATCGAATATTATATTCCAGAATCAACTTTTAGGATGCTGGATCCCCATAATTTCTAAATTTATATACAAAAAACCTCTAATAATTAGAACTGGCTATGATATGTTAGATTTTGCAATTAAAGATCGTAAGCCTAAAATAACAATTCTTTTATATAAACTTTTAACATTGCTTGCATTAAGATATGCAGATTATTTTACCGTTACTAGTAATACTGACTTTAAAAGGTTTACAACAAATTATCCTAAATACAAAAACAAGATTTTATACAGACCTAATTGGGTCAGCATTACTAAAAGCTCCTCAATCAAAAAACATGAAAACAGAATCATATCTGTAGGAAGACTGGTTGAACAAAAGAATTATGAGTTTATGATCTCCGAATTTAAAAATACTTATGATGAAATTCAAGTAGATATTATTGGAGACGGAGCCAATAAAGAAGAGCTGCTAAGACAATCTAAAAAGATGAATGTAAATGTGAACTTTTTAGGAAAGATTCAAAACGAAAGATTATTAAATGTTTTAAAAGAATACAAATTTTTTATATCTTGTTCAACCTATGAAGGGAACCCCAAAACAATCTTGGAAGCCATGGAAGCGGGCTGCATTACTTTTGTTTCGGATATTCCTAACCATAAGGAATTAATTATTGATGAAGTTGATGGACTTATATTCGAACTAAAAGAAAATAAACTAAGAGAAAAGTTCAACATGGTTAAAAATGACATAAAACTATCTGAGAAAATAAGTACTAATGGTTCTTGTAAAATTAAAAACAATTACTCCTTAGAAAAATCAGTTGAACTATTTTTTAATGATTTTGTAAATCTATCTAGAAAATATTTTTGAAATATAATTTTCTAGAACAAATAATCGCCAAATTCTCTGCCCATTAATACGAGACTTGTTTAGCTGAAGCAGGGAAATTGCATTTTGATTAAGATTTTTTATAATTTCACCATTTGAAATTACTTCTTTTATAAAATTTATGTTGCTATATACCCATTTTTCAACGTCAAATACAAAACCTTGTTTTTTCCGTTGTAAAAATTCTTTTTCAAAGTCTTGACGTAAATAATTTTTTAATATCATTTTTGAATTATTTGTATCAATATAAGAATTTTTTGTTGACATAATATATTCAATTAGTTTATGGTCAACAAATGGGGATCTGACTTCTAGAGAGTTGGCCATTGAAGTTCTGTCAATTTTAAACATCATCATTTCAGGTAGGAAAAATTTGTAATCTGAGATTAAAAGGTTTTTAAAGTAGTTGTTATTTAAATAACTTAAACCATCTGCATAATTATATTCTGAAGACTCCACGCCAAGAAGTTTCAAAAGTTTATGATCTTCTAGAAATGATCTATATTTTTTTTCTAAATCAGTAGAGTTTAATAAAAATTTGTTTCCTGAGCCAAGAAATGAAGGGTAAAAAGTAATTAGTTTTGAAAATACATCACCAACAAAACTACCTTTATTCAAACTTAACATAGTTCTTTTATACCCACCTAAAAGTTCATCTCCCCCATCTCCTGATATTGCTACTTTGAAATATTTTGAAATTTCTTTACTGATTATATAAGAGGGCACTACTGAAGGATCACTGTAAGGCTCATCTAAACAGTCAAGAGCTTCAAGAATTTGTTCTTTAGTAATATCAGAAGAAATAGAAACTGCTCTATGATTTATTTGATACTTATTCACAACTTCTTTGATATAGTTACTTTCGTCATATTTAGAATTAGTTAAGTATATAGAAAATGAATTAACCTCCTTCTGACTGTCAACCATATTTTTAATTATTGAAGTGGAATCAATACCTCCTGATAACAGGTTAGAAACGGGGACATCCGCGCTCGCTCTAATATTTATAGATTCTGAAAAAATATCAAAAAAATATTCATTATCGAATTCATCTTCACTTAGAGAATCTTTAATGTCCCAATATTTAAATTTTTTCATTTCAAATTTATCTTTTTTTAAGTCAAACGCTAATACTTGGGCTGGTTCAACTTTGTATAAGTTTTTAAATAACGTATATGGCGAAATAATTTTTCCATAATTTAAATAGTTGTAAATCTGATTTATATCAAGAGAATATTTTTTTTCTAGCGGTAGCAAAGATAAAAGACTGGAGCCAAAATTTATTCGTTGATCATTATAAGTAAAGTAAAGTGGTTTTTGACCTAATCGATCTCTGATCAAATATAGTTTATCATTCTTTTCATCTAAAAAAACAATTGCAAATTGTCCACGAATTTTTTTTATGAAATCTAATCCGTAATATGAAATCCCAATAAGAAGAGTTTCTGAATCTGAATGAGAGGTTTGAAACTTTAAGCCCTTGTTTTTGAGATCAGTACGTAACTCTTGATGGTTATAAATTTCTCCATTGAATAATAATGTAGTTTTGAAATCAGCTGAATACATTGGTTGATTAGCAATTTCAGCAAGATCTAAAATAGCCAACCTGTTAAAACATAAACTAACAAATTTATTTTTATGTTTTTTTTGAATAAAATTTGTAGAATCAGGACCTCTGCATTCGATAACTTTATTTGCTAATTCGACTTCTTTGTTGTCTATTTCACGAAATGAAATTGATCCTGTGAATCCACACATTATCTAATTATATTCATTGGATTGAGTATTATATTAATTAAATAAACAATATGAATAATAAAATAAATTTCCTCTACTGCTTTGACCAAAATTATAATTTGCAAGCATTTACTTCTATGATTTCATTATTAGATCTTGTTAAAGAAAAGATAAATATACATGTAATTCATACTGATTTACATTTCCCTGAGAGTGTGCCGGAGATAATTCTTGAACATAGAAACTTAAATTCGTTTAAGTCTTATGAATTTAATGATTACGGTTTTGATTTTCCAAATTTAAATAATGTACACATAAGTGTTGCAACATATTTTCGACTTTTTATAAAAAATTATTTAAATAATCAAATAAAGAATATAATCTTTTTAGACCCAGATGTTGTGTGTATTAAAGATCCAACAAGAGAAATTCAAAAAATAATAGATCGACTTAATAGTTCAGATTTAACTATAGCAGCTAAAACTGAGCATCGAATGGGTGAAAAAAGAATTGGAGTAGATAGTAGGTATTTCAACGCCGGAGTGATGATAATTGATTTTCAGAAATGGGTTGTTAATGACCTACATACAAAATTATTATCTCAACTAGATAAAATTAATGAAAATATTCTTCAGTGGGATCAAGATGTTTTAAATTCATTTTTTAATGGAGAATATTTAGAGTTAGATGAAAAGTTTAACTTTAAAGCAGCTAGTAAATCTGATGACAAAAATAGTTTACTTTTCGTTCACTATATTGGAAGTCATAAGCCATGGCTAACAAGTGGGACTTTTGAACAAGATGCTAATTATTATCATATAAATTATAGAAAATTTTCACAAAATAAGTTCCATATAACGCATAAATGGAAAAAGCAATCAGTAATTGATTTATTTGCAGCAATACTAACTTTAAAAATTTTTAAACTTAAAAAACCCTTTAGATATATATTTGAATTTATAAATTCAATTTTCTTATAATACTTTATATGAATTCAATAAATTCAGGTATAAAAGTTCTTGTTCTAGGAAGCAAAGGAATGGTTGGATCTTCTGTATCAAGAATCCTCTCTCAGAGTAAGGATTTCAAAGTAATTGAATCAAATAGAGATGACACAAATCTATTTTCTTTAAGTGAAACAAAAAATTTATTTAACAAAGTAAACCCTGACATTGTTGTTAATGCTGCTGCAAAAGTAGGTGGTATATTAGCTAACGACACCAATAGAACAGAATTTATTTTGAGTAATTTAAAAATCAATATGAATGTTATAGAAAGCCTTGTTAACTTTAAACATACTAAATTAATTAATTTGGGTAGTAGCTGTATCTATCCCTTGGAAGCAAAAGTACCAATTAGTGAATCTTCTTTAATGACTGGACCTTTAGAACCAACTAACTCTCCTTATGCTATGGCAAAATTAGCATCTATAGAAATGGGAGATGCAATATCAAAAGAATTTGGCAATAAAATAATAAATCTAATGCCTACAAACTTATATGGAACAAATGATAATTTTTCTGACAATGAAAGTCATGTAATACCTGGATTAATACATCGAATGCATCAAGCTAAAACAAACAATGAAGAAATATTTTCAGTCTGGGGAACTGGGAAGCCGCTTAGAGAATTTTTATTTGTAGATGATTTAGCATATGCAATATTGTTTTTGATTGAAAATAATGTTTATGAGGGATTGTACAACATTGGAAGTAATGAAGAAGTTTCAATTAAAAAGTTAGTAAATGTAATAAAAGATATTGTCGGTTACAAGGGTGAGTTAATCTTTGATGAATCAAAACCTGATGGAAACCCTAGAAAGCTCTTAGATTCGTCAAAGATTAATCAATTAGGTTGGTATCCAAAAACGAAATTAAGTGATGGATTAAAAGTTTCCTACGATTGGTACCTTAAATATTGTGCCTAAGTTGGATTTTCCCAGGTTGGTTTGAGTAATCCTTTATCAATAAGAACTTTTTCTCTTTCAGCTAGCTCTAGATCACTATCCAACATTTTTTTTACTAAATCTTTAAAGCTGGTTTCTATTTTCCAATTTAATTCTTTTTTGGCTTTTGATGCATCTCCAAGTAGGTGGTGCACTTCATTAGGTCTAGAATATTTATCAGAAGTTACTACGTAATCTTTCCAATTCATGTCTAATTGAGAAAAAGCCAAATCGGCAAACTCTTTTACAGTATGTGTCTCGCCAGTAGCTAAAACCCAGTCTTCTGGCATGTTATGCTGCATCATCAAGTACATCCCTTTTGTATAATCTCCAGCAAAACCCCAATCTCTTGATGCATCTAAATTTCCTAAAGTTAATTTAGATTGCAAGTTGTGGTAAATTCTACCTACAGCCCTAGTTATTTTTCTTGTAACAAAAGTCTCTCCTCTGTAGGGTGATTCATGGTTGAACAAAATTCCGTTTACCGCAAATATGTTGTAAGACTCTCTATAAACTTTTGTAATATTATGTGCAAAAACTTTTCCAGCTGCATATGGACTTTTTGGATCAAACAAAGAACTCTCATTAAGTAATTTTTTTTCAGCACCACCGTACATTTCTGAAGATGATGCTTGATAAAATTTAATGTCTTTTTTTGAATTTCTTATTGATTCAAGAATTGTAATTGGACCCTGGGTCGAAGTGTGTGTGGAATACATTGGATTTTTAAAGGAAACTGCTACATGCGATTGCGCTGCAAGGTTATAAATTTCATCTGGGGCAATATTATTTATTAAATTTGTTAACGAAGAAGAATCTAGAAGATCGGAATAATAAAGTTTAAACTGATTGTTTTGTCTAAATTCAGCTATCAATGGATCGATTCTTGATGTGTTGATATTGGATGACCTTCTGATTAAGCCATGTACCTCATAGTCTTTTTCTAATAATAATTTTGACAGATAATATCCGTCTTGACCTGTAACACCAGTAATTAGAGCTTTCATAGACCCTCCCAATCAAATTTTATACCAGCATAAAAACTACTTAGGAAAAAATAGAATAGTATTCCAAAATAAGGATTTTCCATTGACCCATCAAACATTGAAATAATCAAAAGTGGTAAAACGAACCCTAGTAAATCTAATCTAAAAAATTGTGTATTAATTTTATTTTTAAATAAAAAATAAAAAAATAAAAGTGTCATTACTAAAAAACACACTCCGCCTTTTATAAATAAATTAATAAAATAGTTATGCGCATTTTCGTTGAGTCCGTCTAATCCAGAATAAATTTTTTGGCTGAAAACAGGGTGTGGTTTAGAAAATCCAAATCCAAACATTGTCTCAAAAGAGTTTTCTGAACTTTCAAAAACTTCCTGCCAAAGCTGTAATCTCCAATTTAAATTGCCGTCAGCTGAATATAATCTGTTTTCAAAGACATATATAATTGGGAGTTCCTCATCATAAGTGTTAGCAACAACATATTTATGTTTAAAAACCTGAGCAACTGCTGATGGTGTTTCTTCAACCTCAATAAATTTTTCTAATGGATTGCCTAAAATATAATGAGTTGAAATTGAAAAAAGAAATAATGAGATAAAAAAAACTAAAATAGAATTTTTTATATTTTTAGTAAGGTATTTTCTGTATTTGTAGATTTCCAAAAAAACATAGATGAAAAGTGCAAAACCACCAGACCTACTTTTGAAAAACATCAAAGGCAAATAAACTGATGATAAAATAACAAAAACATATAAATAAATGCTGTTTTTATTGAACTTATTTGAAAAAAGTGTAACTATTATAAAAAATATTGCAATTTCTGATCCTTTAAGAAACTGCGTTTTATCAGAATACTGATTAAAAAATTCCTCTAAAAAACTAGGGTAATACAAAACATTAAACATATATTGTAAAGCAAGGCCAATATACCCAATGACAAAATAAAATTTCTTAAATTTAAAGTTTTTAAATATGAATAATCCAAAAAAGAAATACGCTATGTACCAAATACTCACACTTGATCTAAATGTATAAAAGCTTATAGAGTTTACACCTTCAATGAAATTTCTAATTACGAAAAATACAATCATTAAAAAGTAAATATTTACAGTAGTTGAACCAAAATTTTCCTTTATATAAGAAAATTTTGAAAAAATAAATATTAATAAAACCAATGAAAACCCAGTTAAAAGTTCACCAATTCTAAAATCATAAATATAAATTCCTAAAAAAGACCTACCATTTACAAGCATCAGAAAAATTAAGAAAAATAAAACATTTATAAAGCTGCTTAAAGTTTTATTAGTTAACATTTTTTAGTTCCTTTTTTATATTTCCTAAAAAGATTTTTCCCCTCATGGTTTGACTATGTATAAAAAGTATTAATTTATTAATAACCAAATTAATGATAACTTGTGCTTTAAATGTTTTTTTACGTTTTTTATATATATCTTTTTTGTTTTTAATACTCTCTAAAAATATTTTTTCATAAATTTCTGCTGTATTTGTAAATGTATATGGATAGTTTTCTAAGTTTTTGCACAAATTTTTATATTCTTTTTTAATTTTATTTAAGTAGTAAACAAAATTATCAATATTAAACATTACCCCATAGTTTTTGCAATATTCTGGTAGTGCACCACTGTCTATATATAAAATAGGAAGACCACATAAAGCTCCTTCCATGTGGTGATTACCAGATGGTTCATTAACTGATGCTGTTATGTATATATGATGTTTTTTTAATTCATTTGATAAATCTTGCCCAGTAAGAGGGTTTAAGATTTTTGAGTTAGGAAAACTTAAATTTTTTGGAATATTACCAATTATTGTAAATTCCAAATACTCATTTAGCCCTTCTGCTATCAAAGTATCTAATTTTTTATAATCCTCAAATCCTTTCATTAGGTTATCACTCCAATGATGAGTAACGATTTTTATTTTTTCAATACCATCCCACTTAATTTTGTTAATTGTATTAAATATTTTTTCATTTGGACCACCCTTTATTACATATGAGGGTTTTGTATATAAATCATAATTTTTATAGATACTTTTGAGCCATTTACTGACAAATATATTGAGATCTACATTTTTGTTTAATTTTGAAATTGTATAGTTTAAATTTTTTGTGCCTTTCCTTTCATCACACTCATTAATTCTTTGAATTACTATTGCTGAAGGGTTCACAAAGTTTATGTAGAAATCTACATCATAATTGTTAAAAGTTGAAGTTTCTGAGTCTATTAGTGGATTAGTTAACAATATTATATCAATATCATCATCATCAAGATTATTAACAACTTTGTAATTTTTATCTTCAAAATGGTTTTTAAGATTTTTAAGAAATTCATTTCCGCCACCAAATGGTCCTGCAATTATCTTTGACCCAATACTAATTTTCATTTCTTACCAATTAAATTACTATTCAAAAAATCATTTTTGGCTTTTTCAAAATAATATTTTTGTCTTTCTGAATAAATTGTTGATATATTATTTTTAGTATTTAATACATATAATACGTCAGACATTGTATGTATTTTGTAACCTAAATTGATTAACTTCGTAAATAATCTGTAGTCTTGAGCATACTTGTATTCTTCATCGTAAAAATTTACCTCCTTCAATAACTCTTTATACACGAACAATGTACCGTGTATGAAAGGGTTTTTATATTGTAAAACAAACTTTTGGGGCATGTAAAAAGAGTACTTAGGAATAATTTTCTTTGTATTTTTTATCACTGCCCTTGAAGTGCATATTTGTAAACTATTGTTCAGTAGAAAATTGAGTTGCTTTTCAAAACGTGCAGGAAGGCTTAAATCATCACTATCTTGTCTAGCAATAATCTCTCCAGAAGAGTTTTGTATTAAAATATTTAATGACTTAGTTAGTCCACTGTTATATTTATTTCTAAAAATTTTTATCCTATCATCACTAAATTTTTTAATATATTTATAAGTATCATCAGTCGAGCCATCATCCATAATCAATAATTCAAAATTTTTGTAACTTTGATTAATAATGCTTTGAATTGAACTACTTACATTTTTTTCGTCATTATAAACTGACATGATTACAGATATAAGCTTTTCTTTTTTCTTTTTAAGCATTTCTATTAACTATTTTTTTAAATGTATCGTTCATATTGTTTTTATCTAACAATACATTTATATGTTCTAAGTTTCTTTTACTCTCTTTTTTTAATAGTTCTAAATTATCAAGTAATTTAATTTTTTCGATTAGCTCTTCTTCTTTGAACTGTGTAAAGGAATATTGATAATCTTTTGGAAAATACTCATCCATTCCACCATAAGATGGATAAATTGATGGAATTGCCAGGGTTGAGGCTTCTGTTAATAATCTCGGCTGGCCTTCAAACATTTTTGTTGCTGTAATAACAGCACGAGCATTTTTTATATATTTTATTACATCATCATTTTCTTTTTGCCCCAAAAAATAAATATTTGAACTTGTAGTAATATTTAAATTTTTATCGACTAATTTGTTATCACCAATTAAAAATAGCTTTAATACAGTATTTGATTTGATCCATGCTTGAATTAATTCATATAATCCCTTTTCAAAGCTTAACTGTCCTGCATAGACTACATAATCACTGTTAGGTTCATAATTGTTTTTAAAATCTATATATAGAGGGTTGTATAAAATATTTACTTTATCTTTATCAAACCCCGAAACAATTAATTGTTCCTTAAAAAAATTATTTAAAACTATTAATTCAACTGGATAATTTTTTAAAATTCTTAGATAGCGAATTCCAAAATAATTAGCAAAAATAGACTTTGGTAGCGAATTTTCAAAATATTTATTAAAAACCAAAGATCTTGATTTTTTCATTCCACACATTGGACAAAATTCACCTAATTTGAGATGTTTTTTTGCAAAAAAAGTACTAGTACAAATGAACCTAAAGTTATGAATTTTTATAAACGTTCTAATATTTAATTTTTTTAAAATTTTAAAAATACCTAAATTAGCCATAAACCATGTGTTGTGAATATAAACAAAATCGGGTTTGAACTCGTGAATAGTTTTTTTAAAGAGTTGATTAGAGTTATGATTTGATAAAAATAGAAATCCTAGAATATCAAAAACGTTTAAAGATTTTGAATTATCAAATTCAAGATATTCAACAATATAATTTTTTTCCAAAAATTTGATTTCCTCCCCAATATTTGCGTCTTCTCCGCCAAAAACTTTATATTTTGTATTAACAACCAATACTTTCTTCATCTATATAAGACTAGGTATTTTTTTTATTAAATAGTTATTTATATTTAATTTGTATAATTTTTTCCATCTCCATGACCCGCATCGTAATAAAATAATGGCTCGTCAATATATACAAGGTTTGTTAATTGAACTAAACCTAGCCAGCAATCATGGTCAGCAGTATGAACAAAGTAATCACTTCTGTAAAGACCCCTGAAACCACCCAATTGTTTTATTAAATCTGTTTCTACAAGAACACTCGAAAGAATTACACAATTGTGAATTTTTAAAAATTGATAGTCCCAAATTTCTGGAAATTTGTTATTTTTGAGATATTTTGTTCTTCTGTATTTTTTTTTAATTTTTTTAAAGTGATGCTCTGCGTTGTATACCGGATACTCATTGCTACTTATAAATTCTCCATAACCAAAATATCCATCTGTAGCAGATAAACCAAAATTGTATTCTTTTATTTTTTCTATCTGTAACTCAAGTTTGGTGGGTAGCCAAAGGTCGTCATCATCTAAAAAAGCTATATAATCTCCCTCAGCAGCTTCTATGCCATAATTTCTAACTGCTGGTCTAGAACCTCCCCAGTTAGGAGTCTTATTTCTATCTATATGAATAATTTTTGTTTTAATAGGTAAATCATTTTTGTAATACTCTTCTTGTGATGAACCGTCATTAATAACTATTATTTCAATATTCTTATATGTCTGTGAATGAACAGATTCTATAGCATTAAGTAAATAGTGAAAACGATTATAAGACGGAATTATTACACTAATTTTTTCATTATTCATAAGTTTTTATTTTAATAATTCAAATTATGTTTTTAAGATATATTTAAAATAAAACAAAGTTTAAGCTTGATTTCTTATTTATAGTAATAATTATTGATAAATAAAAAAATACATAAAGAAGACTTTATTATTGGTCAAAAATTTGTGGAAATTTCTGATATAATTTTTTCTGCAAATTTACCAAACAAAAATTTTTATAAATTTAACAATGAAAATTTTAAAATAATTTCACAAAATAATCATTTGACAAGTTTCAAAATAAAAAATTTCAAAATCAAAAGTGGAGATGTAATATTTTGCAGTTCAAACAATCTAGAAATATTGTTTTATTATCTTAAAAAAGTTGATAAAAATTTTAATTTAACTTTAATTAGTGGGCAATCTGATAGAAAAATTGATAAAAATATTATTTCAAAAAAGCCGGAATGTATTTATAAATGGTATTCAACAAATGTAGATTTTAATAAAGAATTTTTGATTCCTATTCCTCTAGGCATTGCAAATGATTATTCACCGAAAAATGTAAGAGCCGATGATTTTTTAAATTATACTAAAAATACCCATAAAAAAGAAAATAAGCTTTATATAAATTTGCAAAAAAATACAAATCTAAAAGAAAGAGACTTCATTTATGAATCATTTCAAGACAAAGATTGGGTAATTCAAAAAGAACCAAATTTAACAATTGAAAAATATTTAAATGATTTAAATATTTATAAATTTGTACTTTGTCCGTGGGGTAATGGTTTTGATACACATAGATTTTGGGAGGTGCTTTATTCTGGATCAATACCTGTAACTAAATACCATACAACCTACTCTTCGTATAAACATTTGCCTATAATTTTTGTTGAAGATTTTAGTAAAATAAGTTTAGATTTTTTAGTTAAAAAATCTAATGAAATTGACCTAAGCAACTTACAAGAGCTAAATTTTAAATACTGGAGAAGTAAAATTTTTAATTCCGTAATAGTTGAAGAATCTTTATCAACAGTGATTAATCAAAATAAAGCTTATGAATTTTTTTATTGGAATAAAAAAAGAATAATATATAAATCCAAAAGTAGATTAAAAATTATTAATTTTTACTTAAATAAATTCAAGAAATTTTTTTAATTATTCTTGAAGATTGACTTATTTCTATATTGTAGTGATCTGTTATATTTTTAAATCTACTAACATCATGGGTTGAATTAATAATTGTTAAATTATCATTGCTACTTAATAAATCAAATATCATATTTTTTGAATTTTCATCTAAATTTGATGTTGACTCATCTAAAAATAAAACTTCAACATCAGACAAAAATACTCGAATAAAAGCAATTTTTTGCATTTGTCCTGAAGAAAGATCTTTATTACTAATCATTTCGTCTAAATCTAAATCTCTTACATTAAATAATTTAAATTTATCAATGGCTTCATTTATTGTTTCATCATCAATTTGATTACTGTTTCCATACTTAAGGTTTTCTCTTAAAGATCCGTTAAAAATTAAAGGATTTGGACCTACATAGCCAAGCTTTGAAGAGTGCGATACAATTTTTCCTTTATTAGGGTAATAAACACCAGCCAAAAGGCCTAATAAGGTACTTTTACCAGAACCATTTACGCCTGTAAAAACAGTATGAGAACCTCTTTTGATATTAAGATTTAAGTTGTTAAATATTTCAATATCGTCTTTTAAATACTTAAAATTTACAGATTTAATTTGAAATACAAAATCAGAAGTTGGATTTTCAGATACTTCATAATTTTCTCTAAATGAAACTCCTTTAAATTTCTCAAGGTTGTAGAAAGTTTTGAGATGTATGTGTGAGTTGATAATTTGATTTGAAGAGTTCGAAACACTTGCCAATGATTGAAACATCCTTAATGTAACTCCTAAAAAAGGAAGGGTGATGTTGAATAATGAATTAAAGAACAAAGATATTATTGCAATAAGAAATATTGTTATAAATGGAGGTAAAAAGGAGTTCAGTAGTTGAACCTTGTGTTTATTCAAAACATCATTAAATAAAAGTTCTATTATATTTGAGTAACGCCTCCTCTCATCATTTTCTTTTTTTAAAAGTTTAATTAAAAAACCATTATCAAGAATTCGTTGTATTTCTGAATTAGAAACCCTTCCTTTTTCAAATATTAATTGTTCGTATTTTCTTGAAGTTTTAATTAGATAATATATTGGATATATTAGAAATAGTATTCCTATTAAAAACGCTGAAATAGCTCTTGGTTCAGTAATGAATAAATATGTAGTAAAAGCAATTGACTGAAGCAAATAGTTTAAAAAACTTGAAATACTTGCATAAAAAAATGATATATGAACAGTTAAATTATTTACATAAAAATAGGTATCTGCAGTAGAAAAATTTCTATTTTCAAAAAGTTGATTTAGCATGTAGTTTTTTAAATTGAATTGAACACTATGTTCAAGTTTCTTTAGAATTACGGATTGTTGAAATTGGAATATATATCTAAAAATAATTAAAGCTGGTAAAACAACTTTGATCTCAAAAAATATGCTGAGAAAACTCAATTGATTTGGAATATTAAGGCTGCTTGTAAACAAATTTGTAAAATATAAAATAATCGCAATATCAGAAAATGCAATTAACTGCGACAAGATAACAGAAGTTAATATTGTAATTTTTTTTCGATTTGTATTAGTTATTTTTGAAACGAATAATATATCGTCGACTATTTTTCGAATTTTATTAACCATATAAATAAAATAATACTCCTAAACTAAAGTAATAAATTACAATGTAAAATATTAAATAAATCTAATATAAATAACAAATTATGAATTTAAGCTTTCTCTATTGTTTTGATAACAACTTTAACATTCAAGCGTTAACTTCAATCCATTCACTGCTTGGAAAAGTCTCAGAAAAAATTACTTTGCATATTATCCATAATGATATTTTGGAATTCAAAACTATTTCTGAAGGTTTAGATAAAAATGAAATGATTAATGAAATTAACTATTATGATTTTTCATATGATTTAGAATTGCTTCCTAGTATTAATACACATATTTCAAAAGCAACATATTATAGATTATTTATTTCTGAGTATCTCAATAAAAAAGTAAAAAAATTAATATATCTAGATGCAGATATTATATGTATTAAAGACCCTATTCCTGACTTAAAAAATTGTTTTAATTTAATGAAAAATGAAAACAAAGAACTATCAGCTTACGTCGAATCAACAAGAGAGAAAAATCCGGATTTATTTAATAGACTAAAACTTAAAAATAATAATCAATTTAATGCTGGGGTGTTGCTAATTGATTTTGAAAAGTGGACATTTAATAACACTTCTAATAAACTTTCTAAAATTCTAAATGAAAGGCGTGATGAATTATTTGATTACGATCAAGAAGTTTTGAATGTATGTTTTGATGATAATTTTACAAAGCTAGAGAAAAAATTTAACTTTCAAGTAACTAATCAAATTGGTAAAAGTTATTTAGAGACTATTAAAAGAGAAGCAATTTTTGTTCATTATCTTGGTAAAGACAAACCGTGGCATTTTAATAGAATTCTTTTACCGTCTTCTATCATATATCAAAATGAATTCAGAAATCTATTTAATAAGCAATTGCACATAATTTTTAACCTAAATAAAAGAAATGTTTTAAGGTTTTTAAAAATAATTTTTACTTTTTCATTTTTAAAATTTAAATACCCACTTTCATATTTAAAATATTCTTTTATTGCTATATTTAAAAAATGATTTATATTGTAAAGAACACATAACAATGAAAAAAAATTTATTATTTATTCTAGCGTTCAATGAGGAAAAAAATATAAAAAATACTATTGAAGATTATATAAATGATTTCCAATATATTTTAGTTATAAATGATGCAAGTACAGATCAAACAAAGGATATTTTAGAAGACCTAAAAAAAAGTAATCCTGGATTATCTTTAATAAATAATGAAAAAAACTTAGGTGCAGGATACTCTTTCCAATTGGGGATTGATTTCATAAAAAATAATTTCAAAGATATCGAAAGCATTGTCAAAATTGATGGAGATGGTCAATTTGATAAAAAAGATGTTTTAGAAATAAAAAATATTCTCAATACGACTGATCTTAAATTTATAAAAGCGAATAGATTTTGGGAAAATGGAATTCAAGGCAATATACCAACAATAAGGTTCCTTGGGAATTCTTTAGCAAGTCTGCTAATTAAATTTATTACTGGACAATATAAAATTAATGATCCACTTAATGGTCTATTTGGCTTTAATAATGATTTTATTAAATATATAGAAATTCCAAAAATTTTTAAAAGATACGGATATCCTTTTTATTTAAATTCTTTAAATGTAGAAATGGGTTTTAGATTTACTGAAATAAAAAATACTGTTAAGTACAATATTGGTGAAAAAAGCCAACTAAAGGCTACTGTTCTCTTATTCAAACTAATAAAGTATTCCCTAAAATATTTTTTTAGTAATATTAGAAAAAAATTAAGGAATTCAAATTTGCAAATGTCAGCTAATTTAGATACATTTTTTATTTTCTTTCAAACTTTATCTTTTTCAGCAATTTATAAAATAATTAGAATAAGATACTTTGATCTTTTAGGAAGCCAGAGTAACTGGCTAATAATATTTGTAATTCTACAAATATTTTCAATTGTAGTTATATACACTTCTAAAAATATAGAAAATAAATACAGAGCTAATAATTACTTCGATCAAGCTTAATAAATTTATCCAAGTAATAAACCATCAAAAATACAATAATCAAAATAATCAAAATATAAGAAAATTCTAAAGAACTATATTGTATTAAAAGGTTAGTAACTTTTTCATCATTTAAATTTAAACCAAAGCCTGAAATTAATTCTAAAAATTGATCTACAGAAATAAAGATAAATAACATATTAAAAAACAACATCCCAAGAAAACTTGTAACAAATATTTTTAAATATGAGTTAAGAAATACAAAAGACTTAAAATAGCCTGTCAAATATTCTGGCTCTGTGTATCTTAAAAGTTTACCAAATGCATTAACTTGCTCGTCAAGTGACAATTGAGTTTGTGTAGTAGTTTCAAAAAATATTGTTGATATTAGGGAAAATATTGAAATAGCTATTGCAAAATTTAATATAAATTCTTTATATTTTGTTTTTCTATTTTTGAACCAATCAAGAAATATAATTATTGATAAAGGTGTTAGGCAAAGCAAATATCTAAAGCCGTATGAGGATGCGGTAGATTGCCAAACTATAACTATAGCAAAAACTTGTAAAAACATAAGTAAATTTGTTAATGAAGGGACTGAAGGCTTTTTAAGAAATCTTATTAATGATATTGAAATTCCAAAAAATATAATAGGTGAAAAGTAAAAAATACCGAATTCTTGTGAAAATAGAATTAGTAGAAAACTTTTCAATGTTAAAAATAAATCACCAAATATTTCAAAAGAGTTATTCAAATCACCCTTCGAATAAACTTCATTGGGATTTATAGTTGCTTTTCCATAAATGTTGTAATTCATATAAAGTGATAAAAATGAAAACAATACCATTAAAGAAATAAAAAATTTAGATTTATATAAATTTGTAATTTTTTTATTTGATAATTTAGCTATATAAAAAGGAATTAAAAATACAAAATAATTTACCCACCTTACGTGAAAAGAAAGAATTAAAAATATAGATAGCCAAAAATAATCTTTGTTATCTTCAATATAGTCTTGACAAAATAATTTCATTGAGAAATAAATAACCATAACGATAGTAAAAACTTCATACGTATGTGTCATACTGAATCTTTCAAAAGAATAATAAGTTATTCCTGATCCTAAAAATAAAATTATTAAATGAATATTACTAAATTCAGAATATATAATATTTTTTATTTTTAATAAGTAGAAAATTGATAGATATAAATAAAAAATACTACTGAAAGAATATAATAAAATTTTAAAATTTACATTTGAATCTAGAAATAAAATTTTGTCAATTAGGTTTCCAAAAAAAATAAAAGGTGCTGCTAAAATTCCTGATCCTACAAAGCCAATCGGAGCAATTTTATTATTTTTGAAATAACGAGCACTCTCATATCCCAAAAGTTGATTTGAGTAATCAAAATCTAAATCAATAGATATAGTTTCCGCATGAGAATAGTAATCATGATCATCTCCACAGCAATATATATCTTGCTCAAGCCTAAAATCTGTCTTTAAAAAGAGCATTAAGATTAAAAAAATTATTGTAGTTCTAGTTAAATTTTTCATAATTTAAATACTTTTTCATACGATTGAGTAGTGCCATAATTCTTAAACCATTCTTGAAACTGTTGATTAATTTTGTTGAGCCTATGAATGTTGTTTTCAAAAATGTTTAGAGATGATAGTTTTTTCTTTGTTTTTTTCAGACCTCTTGTAAAGTAGTTTTTTGAAGGATACTGTAGTCTTATTTTTTCTAGCGAGTCAATATTTTCATCATTTGAAATTAATTTTGTAAATATACCATTTACCTCAATTTGTAACTTAGTAGGGTACAATGCCATTGTTAGTTCTGGTTTTTGATCAATATCTGGAAAGAAGGGTAATGTGTTACACGCTAAAATTTCATAATGTCTCATACAATCCCATCCAGCTTTTTTCGTTGTAACTGCAAATAAGGATTTCTTGTATTGGTCAAAATAATCAAATTCACTTTTATAAATATAGCTGTTTTGAAATCTTGGATCCATTGGTGCTAATAGTTGTGTTTTATTTTGAAATTTAAAATTATTGTTTGCTATCTCTAATTTTGGAAATGCAAATGATATTGGGTTTGCAAAATTTTTATTTTTTGAAGTTAACTCTCTTTTAAAATAATTTGTATTTAAAGCTATGTCTTTATCTAGTGAGATACTGTCTTCGCCATCAATAACAATTAAGTTTAAATCACTAATTTTTTGTCTAATTATGGAAAAAAGATCTTTTTTTATAGATTTTGATTTATATCTTCTCTGTATTGATGTAAAAATAACTAGTTCATACTTGTCTATTGAATCGATTATCTGCGGAATAGTAAGTTCCGTCACATTATTTTCGAGTTCATTGCTAAGCTTTCCATATAGTGTAAATCCCCTACCGTATAGACTATTTTTATCTTTATAGTTTTCAAATAAAAACTTTAATTTATGATTTGTATAAACCTCATAATTATTAGAGATAAAAAAATAGTTAATTAAATCTGCCAAATAGTCAGGGCCATCATCTGAGTTGATTAGAAGAACTTTCAATATAATCAAAATATTAATAAGATATATATTTTTTTTAAGTTAATGTATAAATTAATTTAAATTTTTAACCTTAATCCAATTTTCTTTAAAATTTAAATTTCTAAAAGCATTTCTAAACCAAGGGTCTGCAACAACATTTATTGATCCAGGTACTTCAGAAGTTACTGCTGGTATTAGTGAAAAGCTACTATTTCCAATAATATAGTGTTCATATTCCATCATTTTTGAAACTTCGAGTAATAAACTATCTAAGTCTTTTGACGGTCCATATATATTTAGAGCTTCATTAAACAATTTCTGGTTAATTACCCAGTCTTTATCGTCAGTAAAAACATCGTATTTAAAATTTTCTATATTTTTTTTACAATAATCAATAGCTTCCTTATAAAAAGAAAGTGACAAATTTTCATTCAGATCAATATAATCTCCTCTCCTTACGTGTAAGAGTGTTAATCCATTTGTTTCATTATTGCTTTTGAAATTTTCAAAGCTTTTATACTTTTCCAAAGACTCCTTTATATAATTTTTATAATTTTCAAGAATTGAAACATCTTGCCAGTATCCATCGAAGTGGTTAAAAAATTTCATTTTATCAACTGAAAAGTGTTCTGGTTTTGCAAATTTTTGAAAATTTTTTTTAAAAAATATTTTAAAAATAAAATTAAATTTTTTACTTTCATTGAATTTGTAAATTAAATTTAAAATATATACCATAAACTTAGAAGATAGTTCAAAACCAAAATATTCATAATTCAAATTAAATTTAGAAATATTTTGAAAATTAACTTTAACGTCGCAACCTAAGTCTGATAAATACTTGGCAAATGCAAACTGAAATATTTGATTTCCAAAACCACCCTTAATTTCAATAACTGCTTTCATATAAATATATTAAGGTTAGTTTTTCATTCTATAAATAATTTTATTTCCAATTTGCAGTTCACCATAAAATTTATAAGAGTAATATTTTTGTATCAACTTTCTATTAATTTTTATATTTGAAAAGTTAAATAATAATTTAACAAAAATATACGCAAATTGTTTTGAAATGATACTTTTATCTTTTGAGACGAAGTCTAGATATTTGAATAACAATGGTTCTAAAAACCTATGAAATTGTGGATCTAATCTGCATCTGTAATGGAACTCCTTATTTTCCTTGATAGTTCTTGGGTTTGGAACATTTTTTAAATCTACTCTACTTAAATTTGTAGGGAAAATCATATGTTGAGACAATGTTTTTGCAATAGCAACATCATCAGGTAGCGTTTCATCAAATAACTCTTTATTTTTTAATAGGATTGATAAATTTTGTTTACTTATAAAAAATCCTGCGCCTGAAGCAAAAGTAAAACCCTCTTTGGTTTCAGTAATTTTTCCACTATAAGATAAATTATTTAATTCAAAATTTAAATAACTTTCTAATTTTTTAAAATCGATAAACGAACTTGTATTCGTTCTAAATATAAAATCAAATTCATAATTTTCGTAAATTTCTTGAAAAGCTATGAGTGTTTTTTTTGCTAAGTTTGAATAGCTGTCTTCGGTATTTAAAAAAAGATATTCTTTATTATTTGTCTCAATATAGGATTTTTCTCTTTCATTTAATTTTTTTGTACCCACATAGTGAATTATGGGTATTTTAGTATTGCTATTACCCCATATTTTTTTTTGTGTAATGGAAGATTTGTATGATAAATAGTTTCTAGAACATAAAACTAAAACAATAATTTTATATTTGCTTAATATGCTGTATTCCTCATATTAAAATAATTTATTTTTCCAAGTTTCAGGTGTTTTATCATTAAGAATCTCAATATCTAAATGATACCTGAAATCTTTAGGTCCTACACTTATTATCCAGTTTGCAATTTTTTCAATAGAGTTGTCCAAACTTACACTAGTTTCATAACCCAAAAGATCTCTAGATTTATCAGCTGAACAATGAGCAAACTTTACTTCTTGGGGCCTAGGATCAACAAAAATTGGTTCTAAATCTGAATTCAAAACTTTTAAAATTTTGAATGCTAAATCTCTTATTGAAATAACATCTTCATCTGGACCTATA
>Ga0181580_10001066_pt1 | contig 21543 bp, 20 predicted proteins | sample 071ome_23_FD_132413 | JGI IMG/M metagenome (GOLD analysis project Ga0181580, IMG submission 132413) | Coastal salt marsh microbial communities from the Groves Creek Marsh, Skidaway Island, Georgia - 071403BT metaG (megahit assembly) | ecosystem: Environmental > Aquatic > Marine > Intertidal... | reverse complement strand
TTGGGCATTGAGTACGTCAAGTCGCCACCGTTTTCGGCAATCACGGACGAACAACATGCAACCCATGTTGAGCTCGCGGCAGCAGCCGATGTTGTCGTTCTTCTGCCCATGGCGATAGGGCAGAACAACCTACGAAATATTGAAGCACTTGCTGGCGTGAACGACGTGATCGTCGTTGAGTCACCGAACGGCGACGATGTCGGCGACTACACAGACGGACTAGCTTCAAAGCTCAGAAACGAGTTGATCGAGAGAAGTGGAACGCTTCCAGAAACAGCGGTGTTGTTTGATCTGGCGCGCCGATTATCAACTGACGATTAACCGTAGATAAAGCTCTTCAGCAAGTCCATGTCGATGGACTGCCGGACGTGATCAGCCAGTCGGTAGTACTCTGCTTCCATCGAGAACTCTGGAATTTCTGGTGCCGGTAGACCGTGGGTTTTCGCGACGTTTGTAAGTAGTCGACTCAGAATTTCAGGCGAGTCAAAGAAGCCGTGGACGTATGTGCCTAGCACGTTACCTTCTGAGGCAATCAGACCATCGTTCCAGGATTCATTGCCATTGTTGAGACGTGCTAATGAACTGGCGTTTTTGTCCGTGATCTCCGCTTCGCCCACGTGGATCTCGTAGCCGATGCCTGCAGCTTTTACACCAGCGAGAATTCCAGAGTCCTGAGTAGGTACGTTGATCTCTACTCGCCGGGTTGTTTTTGCTTGATTGAAAATAGTTCGGACCGGTAGGAGTCCGAGTCCTTTTTCGAAATCGGTCGTTTGAGATTCAAATCGTTCAGGGGCGGAAATACTCTCGCCAAGCATCTGATATCCACCGCAAATACCAATGACCGTAGTGCCTTGCTGAGCGGCGATCTTGATCGCTTTGTCGAGACCTCGAGATTTCATCCATTGCAAATCTGATATCGAACTTTTCGAGCCTGGGATGATGATGATATGGGAGTCGCCGAGTTGCGCGGACTGGTCAACGACCCTGACTCGGCAGCCAGCGCGCCGAAACGGATCGAGATCGTCATGATTGGAAACTCGCGGGAGGCTGATGACGGCGATAGTTAGGGTAGTTGGATTTGCGGGTGGATCGTAGTCGCCAAAAGTAACCCCGTCCTCATCCTTCACCTGTAGGTCATAGAGAAACGGCACGACACCCAGCACGGGAACTTTCGTTCGCTCGGTGATCATTTGGGGGAGTGGATCGAGCAACGCCATGTCGCCGCGGAATCGGTTGATCAGAGTTGCTTTGACCAGTTTGCGCTCGTCTGGCTCAAGCAACTCGACTGTCCCGAGTAGTGAAGCGAAAACTCCACCTCGATCAATGTCACCCACGAGGATCACCGAGGCATCGGCGTGCTTCGCCATCCTCATATTCACAATGTCTCGATCCCGTAGATTCACCTCTGCGGGACTACCTGCACCTTCGAGAACGATCACGTCGTGTTTGGCTGCCAGTCGGTCGTACGCGGCGGTAACTTCTCGCCAGACATCCGACTGGTCGCCCCAGTATTTTCTTGCTGCGAAGGAGCCAACCGCTTTGCCGTTGATAACCACCTGAGAGCGACTATCCGCTTCCGGTTTGAGCAGCACCGGATTCATGTCGGTGGTCGGTTCGATTCCGGCAGCCTGAGCCTGAACGACCTGTGCCCGACCCATTTCACCACCGTCGGCGGTGACGTAAGAGTTGTTCGACATGTTCTGCGCCTTGAACGGCGCGACATCGATTCCGTCCTGGGCGAACATGCGACACAAAGCAGCGGCAATAACGCTTTTGCCAACCGACGATCCGGTCCCCTGGACCATGATCGCCTTCGCCCTTCCTCCACCCATTTTGATTCTACGCCTCCAGGTGGGTGGTCTGGTTTAGCAAGGCGAGTACGTTTGGTTCTTCGCCGGTCGGGTGAATCCCGATTACCGAAACCGAGCAGTTGTCGATCACGAAGTTGAACATCGAGGAATCTGGCAGGTCGAGCACTGCTGCAAGCAACCCTTTCATTGAGCCGCCATGCCCGACAAGTACAACGTCTCCGGTGTCCGCTCGTAGATTTGCTTCCTCGAGCCATAGGTTCCCCCGAACCGGGAGATTTGAGCGTAGTTCGCCGCCAGGAGGATCGACGTAATCCGCTCCTTTTTGGGCGACCTCAGGACTTGTTTTTTCAATGTCCTCGGCGAGCATTCCTTCCCAATCTCCGTAATCGATTTCGAGAAGATGATCGGACGTGTGGACTGGCATGTCGAACTCCAGCGCGGTTTTGTAACAGCGCTGGAGGGGTGAAGCCCAAACCTTGGTGACGTTGTAGTTCTCTTTGACGTGCCGTGCGGCAAGTGAGGCTTGTCGTGCGCCTTCTTCGTTCAATGGTTGGTCATTACGTCCTTGTTTGCGGTGTTCGACGTTCCAGTTGGTTTGTCCGTGGCGAATCAGAATGAGGCGAGTCAACGTATGTCCTTGAGGCCGGGTATTCGGTAGTACAACCGCTGTGGCTGCCTGTGTAGAGGTGATTACGAATTGTGATGGATTCTTTACCCAAGTGGAATACCAGAAATGATAGTTTGGACTGTGGTGCAGTTTGATATGTCAGTTATGAACAGTCCAGGGAGCCTCAACGGTGTCGGTTGATTCGATTATTTCAGCAGTAAACGTCAATAAGACGTACCGGTCGCGAGACGTGGTTGTAGAGGCTTTGAACGACGTTTCAATTGAGGTCAAAGCTGGCGAGATGGTCGCCGTTATGGGACCCAGCGGATCCGGTAAAACGACACTGCTGAACTGCATGTCTGGTCTCGACTCGATTGATGCAGGTGACGTGCACATTTCTGGACAACTGTTGCGAGCAATGTCCGATGATGCGCTTAGCGACTACCGCGCCCGTTCGATGGGATTCGTGTTCCAGGCTTACAACTTGCTGCCAGTACTTTCGGCGCAGGAGAACGTCGAACTCCCGCTGATTCTCGCCGGAGTTGGGCAGAAGAATGCCCGAGAGCGAGCAGCCGAGAAGCTGGATTTAGTTGGACTCGGTGATCGACTCGATCACCTACCTGCCGAGTTATCAGGTGGACAGCAACAGCGAGTTGCTATTGCCCGTGCACTGGCGAACGATCCTGCGATTGTTTGGGCGGACGAGCCAACAGGAAACCTAGACTCGACCAATGCCGCGGAAATTATGGATTTGCTTACTCGTCTGAACCAGGAACAGCAGCAAACGTTCGTGCTTGTCACCCACTCAGAAGAAGTTGGTGATCTTGCCAATCGAATCATTCGCATGAGTGACGGCTACGTGGTTGACGACGGGAATGGCAATTCCCAGGCGGCCGGTAAATCTGGCAACGTAGAATAACGGAGGGCTCGAATGGAAACGCTCTTCGGGATTGAAATGAGCCAGCTGGCTGGTTCACTCGTCGTACTCACAGTCATTGCTCTCGGAATCATCGCTTTCATGGCGTCGCGGAACCGCGTGCTTTTGAAGCTCGCGGTCCGAAATATTCCTCGTCGAAAGGCACAGAGTTCGCTAATTATTGGCGGACTGATGCTGAGTACTACGATCATCATGGCTGCCCTGGCTATCGGTGACTCAGTATCCAGCACGATTCGCGGTGCTGTATTTGATGCGCTGGAAGACACCGATATTCGCGTCGAATCGCCGGTTCTTTCGTTGTTCGGTGACAACTATCTCGACCAGGCAGCTGTCGATCGAGTGAAGTCGACGGTTGCCGGCGATGACCGGGTGGACGGTGTTCTACCGGTCATTCGAGAGCCACTTCCTGTCCTAAACGCCACCGCTGGTAAGACCGTCGCGGGTACCTCGGTTGTAGGTGTTCATCTTGAATCGCTGAGCGGATTCGAGAGTCTTAAAGACGCCGACGGAGACAGGGCGAACCTGCTTGGTATTCGTGCCGACGAAGTCCTGGTTAACAAGGCACTGGCAGAAGATCTGGAAGTCGGAATCGGCGATGAAGTAACTATTGTTACTCCTGAAGGTCGTACCAGTTTTGCTGTAGCTGGAATCGTCGAGAATAAGGGACTTGCAGGTGGCTCTGAAACCACAAGGGCTACTGTTGTCATGTCATCGGCACGGTTGCAAGAAATCCTCGATCGGCCGAATCAGTTCAACGAAATCGATATATCTGTAGTTGGTGGCCGAGATGTCGACTCGGAAATTTCAGCGGAACTCGCCGAAGACTTAAAACTGGCGTTCATAAATGGTCCAGCAGCCGACCAATTGTTCACGGCATTGAAGCAACCGAACGTCAAAGCTGCACTGGAAACCAAAGTTGAGGAATCGGCAGGACCGAATCAGTTCGCACCTGACACTCTAGCCGAGCTAGTCGAAGAGCTTGAAAACGAAACGATTACGGATGAGTTCAAGATTGCTGCCACGAACCCGGTAACGCTTGCTCTCGTTGGTGGAGTAATTGAAGAACTAGGCGATTTGCAGCTTACTCAGTCTCTGTTGCTGCCGATGTCTCAACTCGTGGAGCTGGAGGTTGCCGCTCTAAAGAACGAAGGGCTTGAGATTGCTGAACTCGTCGGAAGTTTGTTCGTGACGATCTTCGGAGTGTTTGGCTCTTTCTCGATCATCGTGGGATTGCTGCTGATATTCCTTGTGTTCGTCATGCTTGCTGCTGAACGAACAGGCGAAATGGGAATCATTCGTGCGGTTGGAACCAAACGCCGCCACCTCGTTCAAATGTTTACCTACGAGGGGATTCTTTACTCGATTAGTGCAGCCGGTGCCGGGGTGATACTCGGTTTGATCGCTAGCGTGGGACTTGTGCGGATCATGACAGAACTGTTCAGCGCAGACGATCTGATCACGTTTAGCTACGGCGTTACTCTCCAATCCATCGTTGTGGCGTTCTGCGCAGGTCTGTTCCTTACCGCAGTGACAGTTGTTATCTCTGCTTACCGGGTCAGCAAGCTCAACATCGTTGTTGCAATTCGGGGACTTGGACAAGAATTCGTGAAAGACGATGTTCCTGGCGCAGGTCGACGATTCAAGAATGCCGTGCGTTGGTTGGGTGGCCCGTTGGCATATGGGTTGGACACCTGGCACCGGATTGAACCAGGACGAACGAGATGGCCGTTTGTCCTCGGATCAATAACGATATTGGCCTGGCCGGTTCTGATCTACTACTCGTCATGGAAGCCACACCGTTCCCCGAGAGTCTGGATTCGATTGCTGGTATTCACGATGTGGCTTGGGTTCGTCGCAAACAGTTTCATTGCACTTGCTGTCGCACCTGACGATGTGATCGTGGAGCAGGTTGTTAGCCAGGCAGTAGTAGTTTGGTTGTTTATGTTCTTGTTCAAGATGTTCAAGTTCGTCCAACCCTGGTTGGCTTCTGGTGTCCCACTAATTCCGGTTGGTCTATTGATGACGCTTGCCGGGTTTACCGAAGAGAAGGGCATTGAAGGTTTCTCACGCGACAGCGCTTTCTTCTTCATGATGGGCGCAAACATCTTCGTTGTTGGCGTGGGACTGTTTATACGTTGGATCATGGATCGACGTGGATACCGTGAAGAAGTCCAAAAGCGAGTACCGATGACCTTCATAGGTGTTGTATTGCTCGTGTGGTGGGGTTTGCCATTCGATGCACTCGACTGGCTCACTGGCACGCTCAGCGGCGGAATCGATATGTTCATCCTGTCGGGCGTGTCTATGGTCGCTTCAGCAGTTTGGGTTGTGATGCACAATGCCGACTTGATCGTGAAGTTCATCAACCTGTTCCTTGGTCGTTCAGGCAGGCTTCGCCCAGTTGTCCGTATGGCAATTGCCTACCCGATGGCAGCTCGCTTCCGAACGGGTCTTACTCTCGCAATGTTCTCGCTTGTGATCTTCACGTTGATGATCTTCGCTATCTTGAGCAACATTGGCAGTGTGATCGAGGATGAGCCAGAACTTGTGTCTGGTGGGTTTGATATCCGCACTGAGATTTCACGAGACCTCCCTATTGATGATCCACTTACCCTGATCGACGCGAGTGCAGATTTGGATCGCTCCGATTTCGAGTTGATCGCTTCTCAGTCCCGGTTGCAGGTCGAGGCGCGCCAGCAGGGTGTTGAAGACCTTTCGTTCAAAGGTGCTCGAATCCGCGGGGTGGACGAAGTTTGGCTTTCCAACAACACGTTTACGTTGACTCACTGGGATCCTGCTTACGGAGCAACAGAACGTGAAATATGGGCTGCGATTGCGAATGATCCTTCACTCACCGTTGTCCTTGGCTCGATGATTGAGACCGGTGACTTTGGTGGTGGTCCGATCGGATTTGGTTCGATATTGAGTATCGAAGGAATCAAGTCGAGCGAACCGGGAGAAATCGAGGCGGTTGACCTGACGGTACGTCCACCACTTGCGCAAGGAGTTGGCAAGAGCGTAGATGTGAAAGTGATCGGGGTGCTGGATCAGTTTGCCGACGCATTCGAGCTTGGCGCTGCTGACCTTTACATGAACCCTGATGTGATTTCAGAACTTTCGGAAGTTCCTGTTACCGCTGTCGACTACAAGTTCAAGTTGGCCGACCCGGATCGAGCCGAGGAAATGACGCGTCTTCTGGAAACTGCGTTTCTCGAGCACGGCATGACTGCGAAAGCAACGACATCCGACATTGAGGAGAATCAGCGACAGAACAACGCGTTCAACCTGCTGTTCCAGGGCTTTATGGGTCTTGGGTTGCTGGTCGGCGTAGCTGCGCTTGGCGTAGTCGCATTCCGAGCGGTTGTCGAACGCAGGCAGTCGATTGGAATGATGCGTGCCCTGGGTTACACCGGGCGAATGGTGCAGTTGCAGTTCCTGATGGAGTCGGGAGTTGTATCGATTCTCGGTTCAGCACTCGGAATTGGTCTTGGAACTTTGATTGGTTGGAACATTTTCGATTCGATCAGCCAGGAGTCGGACGGAGTTACGTTCGTAATTCCGTGGCTCAACGTGACGATCATTATGTCGATTGCCGTGGCGTTCTCGTTGTTGAACACGCTATTGCCGGCACGGCAGGCAGCAAGCATTACTCCGTCAGAGGCGTTGCGGTATTAGGGGGCGTTAGTGACTGGGTGGACCTTCGTCCTTCGGTCACGCGTCGCATTCTCTCGTTAGCTCCGGTCGGGCGTTCGTCCTTGGTCGCGTGAAGCGCATTTCACCTACCCCTGACCCCTTCCAACAAGGAAAGGGGAGTTCTCTCCCCGCGGAGCCCGGAGAGAACCGAGGATGTCGAAGTCCTGAACTTGTTTCAGGGTCTCGCTGACCCCGCGTCACCCCACCGAAGGTCCCTCCAGCAAGGTCGGGACATAGAAATTAACCTAGGGAGTGGTGGCGAGGTGTGAACTTTCGCGCTTCGGAAATTTTTCGGGCGAGGTTCAGGTTCTCGGGTGTATCGATGTCGACAAGGCTGATTCGACGCGGGTCGGTTTGTTCAATTTCTTCGTCGGTGAACGGGACCACTGGCGGGTAGTCATTTTCCAACGCTCGCTCGATGAGCCTACGTGGTGCTCGGTCACCTTCGCTGAGTGCATGAGCGAAGTAAGGCAGCCATGCATCACGCGTGTAGATCGAATGAAGCGGGTGGAGCACTCCTTCAGTTCTGGGAATGACTGCTGTTGCTGATTCGATCCCATCAGCAATCGCAATTCCTGCCATTGCCTGGACCAGGCTTCGCGAGACAAACGGGTGATCGCCAGCAACAACGAAGTTGAGCTGGGTAGCCGATGCTTCAAGTCCGGCGTGAAGTCCGGCAAGTGGACCTTTGTACGGCGCGGTGTCGGTGACAACGTGCATGTTCAAAGCAATACCGAGATCAGGCACATCGTCGTCCTGGTCGGGGCGCACTACGAGAATTAGCTCAGAACAAACCTGTCGGAGTGAATCGGCAACTCGTGCTAGGACTAGCTTGCCGCCAATGTGAATCAGCAACTTGGAGATGTTCATTCCGAGTCGACGGGACGAGCCACCGCCAAGAACGATTCCAGTTAGTTGTGACTTTGGGACAGCCATTGAAAGATCAATCTTCTGATACAGACGCAGACGTCTCGCCAAGTGCGCCTACGAGCGAGGCGCTTGGGTAGAAACGGCTCCATGCAAACCAGAACGATGTCATTGCCGGTAGTAACGTGAGTCGCTTGCCCTTGAGTTCACCGTCGATACATTCACCCGATACGGCTCGCCAGGTTGAGCCAGTTTCTTCATCCTCAAGAAGCCATGGTTCATATTCGGGGCGTTCGCCTTCACCTGATGTGGTTGCTTCAAGGCTTCGACGTTGAGGGTTCTTGTTCTGGCCTTTGAACGTCAGGGTTTTGCCGTCTATTTTGCGGTCGAATGCAACTGCCGTTGCTGATGCACGTTCCTGGAGGACCATGATTTCTCGTCCAGCGAAATTCTCCTGGATTAGTGGAGTATCGATCAAGCCAGGGTATGAATAAGCCCGTGCTTGTCCGCCTAGTTCAAGACCCAGGACTACGTCCTTGCCGTGCAAGCTCTTGTCGGTCGGATTCAAGCTGTGAACACCGTTTCGGTCGTTGGCGTAGTAGCGCTCGAACGGATCTACTTCGGGGCCGCCTTCGGTCGACATGACTTCAGTGTTAGGAAATGCAGCTTTCCATGCTGCCCACGTAGAAGTAATTACCGGGACTGTTGTAAGACGCTGACCGGCAAGTGGTCCGGCGACAAACTGACCGGTGAATTGAACCGCAATATTTCCTTCAGAGTCGGGCATTGCGGGAGAGTTGAAGACTGTATGAGTGTGGCGTCCCGGAGTGTAAGTCGTGCCGCCAATCTTCGCCAGATAGGCCCGAGCTGAGTAGGTCACAGGCGACCATGAGATGGTCAGCGGCGTGTCGTCGTAGTCCTCGTTAGAGAGTTCTCTCACTCCAAGTGCAGCTAGCGGATAAGCTGCCGCTTCACCGTTGTAGTAAATGCCGACAACGCGATCGTCCGGGTAAAGTTCTTCGTCCGCATCTGCCGGGTCGATGAACTCAGCTTCGTTTGTTGGTCCTTGTCGTTGCCGTCCTGGATTCTTCCTGAATCGTTCGTAAATTACACCTTCCTGGGTAGGGAGAGTGATTGGTACTCGGAATGAGAAGTAGCCCCATCGTGCTAGGAAATAAACCACGAATGCCGCTATATATGCGGAGATCACGAGATCGAAAAAGTCCCGCCCATCGACAGTAAATCCGATCAACGCCAACACGAATGCTGCGATGAAAACAGCCAGTGCCCGAGTCTTGGGCGGAAGCGTGATCCAGTAGGTTTTCATTTGGGTGAGCGGTCCTCTCGTTTCGTCGATTGTCTGATGTTATCGGGCTGAACGTCGATTCGGGTCGAAGTATCGGTGTTGCCTGCGGGTATACTTCGCCACCGCTGAATCACCACTAATCGTAGGAGAACTTCAATTGGTTGATGTTGTCGCACGGGTTTCGGACGACCTGCTTGAAAAGTATGAGTCCATTTCAAATGCCACTGTTCTGGGGGCTCTTGCAAAGCGCGGATACCTGAAGGTGTACATGAACGGCGTTCACAGTCTTGCGCCGGGTCGTCGCCTGGTTGGACGTGCAGTGACGTTGCGCTACCTGCCGTCTCGACCCGACCTTCAGGAGCACATCACCCGCGGATCACACGGTGAAGGATTTAACGAGACACCTCGCTGGGATGCTCTTGAAGCTTTGACTCCTGGTGACGTTCTTGTTGCCGACTGTATGGGCTTGGGTGGAACATCGACTGGCGGTGACGTGGTGTTCTCCCGAATCGTCACTCAGAAAGCTGCTGGTCTCGTGACCGATGGTGGGATTCGCGATGGCCACAAAGTTGCTCGATACGGATACCCGGTTTACGGCGGCGGCAGCACTCCAACGATTGGTGAACCCAATGTGCTTCCTTATGAAGTAAACGAGCCTATCCAGTGTGGTGGTGTTCTCGTTTGGCCTGGTGATGTGATCATGGGTGACGACGATGGAATTGTCGTTCTGCCTGCTCAACTCGCAGAAGAAATTTACGACGAGTGCGTACACCACGATGAGATCGAAGCCGCAATTCTCGAGCACACGCAGCGAGAAGGTATTTCTCCCAAGCACTTCTACCCATTCAACTCCGAGACCGAGAAGATTTACGAGGAATGGAAGAAGCGCCACGGCAAGTAGAGGCTGGTGGGAGGTTCGCTAGTGAGCGACAGGCAGATACAAATATCGGCTGGAATGGTGACGGTGACTGCAACTCTGAACGATTCAGAGACCGCCGATGCCCTGTGGGATGCACTTCCTTTCACGGGCAGCGCTCAAACATGGGGTGACGAGATTTACTTTTCGATTCCCGTTGAAGCTGATGAAGCTCATGACGCTCAGGAAACTGTCGATGCTGGAGCGATTGCTTTCTGGCCTCCCGGTTCCGCACTTTGTTTGTTCTGGGGACCGACACCAATGTCAGCTCCGGGAGAAATTCGACCTGCTTCACCTGTGAATGTAATGGGTATGATCGATGGTGATCCAACCGAACTGGACGCAGTTCCAGGCGGAGCGGAAATTTCAGTCGAAAGAGTAGGTGGCTAGGTTTGTCGGATTCGCGTTATTCGGAAGTACTACGAAACGCTTCCGCTGACGATTGGCATCGTGCGCATGAGGATCATCCGTTCGTTACGGCGATGGGCGATGGTTCGCTCTCGCTTGAACGATTTTCGTATTACATGCGACAGGATTACTTGTTCCTGATCGACTACTGCCGGGTGCTGGCGATCGCATCGGCGAAGAGTCCTGATCTTGCTTCGATGGGGCACTTCGCTGCACTTCTGGACGAAACTTTGAACTCCGAAATGGAACTTCACAGAGGGTTCTGTGCCGACTTCGGAATAACTGTCGAGGAACTGGAAGCTACAGTTGCGATGCCCGCAACGGTTGCTTACACCGACCATTTGCTAAGAGCCGCGTATGACGGTGGGATTGCCGAACTCGCAGCCGCGCTGCTCCCGTGTCAGTGGGGCTACGACGAGGTAGGCCGGTTGCTTGAAAATCGAGATCGACCTGATCCGAACTCGTTCCACTCCCGTTGGGTGACTGGCTATTGCGATCCTGAATATCGCAAGCTAACAGGCTGGCTTCGTGAGTTTGTTGACGACCTTGGCAGCCAGGCATCGCCGGAACTTCAGATCAAAATGGACGACGTGTTCCGTGCAAGTACCCGGTACGAGTATCTTTTCTGGGACGCAGCCTGGAATCTCGAAATCTGGTCAGACGCATCTTCGGGTAGCTAAACCATGAACAACATGCGTACCGCCTATTTCTATGGTGGCAAGGACATTCGGGTGGTCGAGGAGGCGGTGCCTACTCCGGGTCCCGGCGAGGTGCTCTTCAAAGTAATGGCTGCGGGTGTTTGCGGGTCGGATTTGCACAACTATCGCGGTCACCGACAACGCGACGATGTTCCATGGCAACAAGGCCACGAACTGGCAGGCGAAGTTGCCGGACTCGGAGAAGGTGTGGGCGGGTTCGAGATAGGGCAGCGAGTTGGGGTTGAAGCCGAGCACTTGCTGGGCTGCGGCAAATGCCGACTCTGCAATGACGGTCAATATCACCTGTGCCCTGACCGAGGAATCCGGCACGGAGAAAAGCAGTCCAGTCACGGATTTTCTCAATACGACGTATGTGTAGCTGAGAATCTGAAGCCACTACCCGACACAGTAGATTTTAATTCTGCAGCAATCCTTGATTGCTACGCGTGCGGAGTTCACGCCTCTAACCGGGTGCCAGATGTAGCGGGTGAAACGGTCGCAATTATTGGCGCAGGTGCAATCGCTCTGACCCTCGGGCAAGTCCTCATGGCGCGAGGTGCCGCAAGGGTGGTGATGGTCGCTACCCGGCAACAACCGATGGATGTGGCGATAAAGTCTGGTGCAGCAACACATGGCGTGATTTCGGGTGAAGACGTTGTCGAACAAATACTCGATATGACCAACGGCGAAGGCGTCGTAGTAACGTTCGAAACCGTTGGTGGGCGAAGCCAACTGATACAGCAAGCCTTGGAGATGACCCGGGCGGGTGGCGCTGTTTCGATTCTTGGCCTGTTTACGAAAGACCAAACGATAGATCCCGCACTTGCCATGCAGAAAGAGATCACACTCCAGTGGTCAAACAGCTTTTCGAGCTGGAAGGACAAGTCTGAGTACGACGAGTCGCTCGATCTACTAGTTACGGGTAAGTTGAACCCTGCACCAATCATTACTCATCATTTTGGAATCGATGAAATCGAAACTGCGTTTGCGACTGCGGACGATAAACGAAGCTCAGGTGCGATTAGAGTCATCGTTAGACCGTGGGACTGAACGGTCACACCTGAGTGCAGAAAGAGTGAATCATGATTAACCGACGCGCCGACCAGGAACAGTCAGACCGTTATCCGGGTGTTCCGAGATTTGCATTGGCAAGTGCCGAACTGGGGCAAGTTTCAATGCACGTTGGCGACTTGTCGTACCTGCCAGGCTCTGGTGTGCCGCACCACTACCACACCGGTGGCGCCGAAGAGACTCAAATTATGCTCGAAGGCGAACTGGAATGCTGGGTAGACGGCAACCGCGTGGTTGTTGGTCCTGGCGACACGGTGACTGCACCTCCTGGAACTGGTCACGCTTTTCACAACCGCAGCGAATCAGTTGGACGAATGATCACTGTGTTTCCGGTGATAAATCCTGAGACGATCCACATAGATGACCCTGAACTCAACGACACCACTGAGCATCCTGCGATCATCAAGGCCAACTCACGTCGCACGAAATATGCGACCGGTGCCGAAGGAATCGACAAGATCGAGCTTTCTGGCGATTTCTCAGGTGCGAAATCGACCTACACCTACTTCCTGGATATTCCTTCACGAAAGAGCTTGCCAATCGAATCGTACGACCACGAGGTTGGTCTATTTGTAGTGTCAGGAAAACTGGTCGGAGTCGCCGGAGAGGATGTGACGCTGGAAACGAATGACTGCGCAGTTGTGGAACCGGGCGAGCAATTTGGGTTCGCCAACCAGGAAGAAGAAACTGCGAGGTTGCTGGTTGTACACCCTAAACTGAATCCTGTTTCGGGATGAGAAGTTCGGAATTCAGTAAACTAGCCCATCCATTACCCGAACCTATCTAAGAGAGCATTTCATGACTGTACTAAAACGTGGCGACCAACAAGAGTCGTCACCAATGCCCGGTGGAAAAGCCCTGCTCATGGCAGGTGCGGACACCGGTGCATCGATGGCCACGGTTGCCGACCTGACGGTAGAGCCAGGAGTTCGTTCCGGTTACCACCTTCACCCAAATACTGAAGAGTCGATATTTGTTGTCGAAGGCAACCTCGAGTTCCGATTGGGTGACACCAAGTTCAAGGCCTCGGCAGGTGATTGTGTCCTGGCTCCACAGGGAATCGGACATGGTCTTGAGAATATCGGTGACACACCGGCACGCTTGATCACGATTTATCCAAATGCCAATCCGGAGCGAGAAGCTCTGGAAGATGTCGAATACACGGACGTCGAACCAGGTCCAACTGTGTTCGTTCGTGGGAACGTAGAGCCGTACGAGTTCTTTACCGGAATCATGCGCTACGACATGGTTGGCGACTTCCTCGGAGCCAGTTCGACGTACCTGAGCGAACTGACGTTCCAGCCAGGATCTGTAGCTCCAAACCACTACCACCCGGCTCACGAAGAGTCGATGTTCTGCATGGAAGGGGAACTGGTTGCGGTTTACGAGGACGACAACAGTGTTCCTTTGGAGGCTGGTGACTGCTTTACCTGTGAAGTCGGTATTCGACACGGCATTTACAACGCTTCAAACAAGGAAGCAAAACTTCTTGCCATTCACCCGGTGTTGAACCCACCGCCACGAGTGGATGTCGACTAACGACTGATTCTCAAGTTATTGATAAACACGCTCCCAATCTGTTTGCGGGGCGTGTTTTCAGTTAACCTGTCGGTCATGCAATGGGATCCCGCTCAATACCTTAAATTCGCCGACCACCGTTTTCGCCCAGCCATCGATCTAATGGGACGTATTACTCTCGAATCTCCGAACGTGGTCTATGACCTTGGAGCGGGCACCGGGACGATCACAGGAATGCTGGCGAGTCGTTGGAAGGATGCGACAGTGATCGGGGTCGACAATTCCTCTGAGATGCTCGACGAAGCTGGCAAACTTGGCACAAATGTTGAGTGGCAAGTTAGCGATTTGGCTGACTGGATTCCCAGTCACCAGCCTGACCTGATCTACTCAAACGCTGCACTCCACTGGCTTGGTGATCACGAGTCACTGTTTACTCAGTTGATCGGATACCTTCGGCCCGGAGGGGTTCTGGCGGTCCAAATGCCGAGGAATTTCTTGGCACCGTCACACACACTGATAGCGGAAGCTGCGAGATCAGGTCCCTGGAGAGAGACGCTCGAACCGCTGCTGAAACCGAACCCTGTTGAAGCACCTGAATACTACATCAAAACTCTGAAACCCTACGCAGAGTCTCTGGATGTTTGGGAGACGGAGTACTCTCAGCTTTTGTCGGGTCCTGACCCTGTCAAGGAATGGACCAAAGGTACGTGGTTGCGACCGATGCTTGCGGCCCTGGCTCAGCCAGAGCGCGATCAGTTCGAAATGAAGTACGCCGAACTCGTTCGGGAGGCGTACCCACCGTTGCGAGATGGAAGTACTGTTTTCCCGTTCCGACGCCTGTTCATGATCGCTACTAAGAAGTAGCCACATCCTCCGCAAACCTTAAGCACATGTTGGCGTACACCCACACGCGGTGTGACGGTGTGTGCGCATAACGGCAATCGTCGGCTGCATTTACTCTGCCGTGTAATAAGAGAAGTTATGTAGTCGGACTCGTGGCGAAGTGCCCGGGTCACGGCACCAGGTATTTACGGAGCTGGTTCAACGGCATGAGCAGCAAACAACGCGGAATAACAGGACTGGAAACAGCGATCATATTGATTGCGTTCGTAGTCGTGGCATCGGTCTTTGCGTTCACCGTACTTAGCACTGGTGTCTTCTCAAGCGACCGTGCTCGGGAAACGATCTTTGCGGGGCTTGAGAAAACCAAGGCAACGCTGAAGCCTTCGGGTAGCGTGATCGCATTCCGCGGTTACGTCGGTTCCACAGAAGCCATTTTCAAATTCAGCGTCATCGTCGAGTCGATTGACGGTGCTGAGCCGATTGACCTCACCGCGCCATACACCGCGGACAACAGCGGTACGGACCCAGATTCCTCGTCGTCCAACAACAAGACCACAGTGGCTTATGTTGATGACAACCAGATTCTCCAGGATGTCCCGTGGTCGGTGAACTTCATGGGTGACAACGGTGACAACATGCTGGATCCAGGTGAGAAGGCAGAAATTGTGGTGTGGTTGCTCAATCGAACGACCGCGACAGCTGTTACTGACAACAGCTCAGTGAACTACATGTCGAGCGGAGGACTTACTTCGTCAGGCACTCTGCTGACACCGAACGACCGGTTCACTATTGAGATCAATCCGCCATCGGGTTCAATTCTTACGATCCGGAGAACCCTACCGGGTGCGCTCGATACCGTTGTGAACCTTCGTTAGTAGCGTTTCAACCAAGATTTACTCTACGAAACCGCCTCGAATCCTCCTCGAGGCAGTTTTGAGTTAATCGTCCTTCTGAGCGCGCAGCTCTCTTAGAAGGCGTTTTACTTCGTCACCAACGGTTACCTCGAGTTTGCCTCGGTCTAACGGCTTCCGCAAAACGTGACCAACCCCGGCAAACTCGGCTTTACGGTGAGCTTCGGGATTGATCCTCGCGCCCATGATGATTTTCGACATTCGCTGATAACCGGGTAGATCTTTCACCTCTGAAAACATTCGGAATGCATCAATGTCTGGTAACGACCATTCCGCTATAACCATGTCGAAGTCGATTGCATTCATGGCGTCGACAGCTGCAAGGGCAGATTCTGCTTCGACGTAGTTCTGATTGAGTCGGGACAGCACCGCAATTATGTCGGCGCGTGACTTCTCATCAGGGTCGACGATTAGGGTTGTTGTCTTGATTCGGCCCTGTTCAAACTCGAAATTTGAACCCTGGATAACGAAGTCTGGAAGGTTCGATTTCTTTTCTGGTTCCTCTTCTTCGGTCTCAGGCTCCAGCTCCGCGATCGGAACTGTTTCTTGCGATGCGTAATACGCTTCTAGATGTTTCTCGACCCGATCGATCAGTTCAGGGATGCCTGTAGTTTTCAAGACGAAATCGGTTGCACCTTGTGCGATCGCTCCTTGGACGTCATCTGCATCGTCTGAAGAAGTGAACATGATGACTGGGATGTCCGACGTTCGCCGAATAACGCTACAAACGTCCTTGCCGTTCATCATCGGCATTCTCATGTCGAGAATCGCAAGATTGGGTTGATGTTCTTCGAACATCTTTAGTGCTTCGTAACCGTCAGCCGCGACGTGAATTTCATAACCTTCGTCATCGAAAGCTTCTGAGATTGCTTCACGAAGATCGGGGGCGTCTTCCGCCAGGAGAATCGTTCCAGTTATCAATGTGTTGAGTTCGAGTGCACTAAGCGTCATTTATTCAAAACTTTTAGCGATCGCAGGCGGATGAAAGGCATTTTTTAGGGGAGCACAATGACCACTCACCCGACTGCGAGCCAAATACTTGGTGTGCTTACCGGGTTGAGAAAGGTTGGAAGAGCACACGAAGTCAGCTTAAGAGCGGATGAGAAGGGCGCTGATACGGCTATCTGGTACTTATGTCCTATAAGAAGGACCCCTCGCGTGTGAGTTATGTGTGGATGAGGGTTTTGACCGGATTAGGCCGCTACTCGCATTCGCGATTTTCGTTGATTCATAACTTTGCGCACACAATCGGCAACCATTACTTCCACTTGCGCGGGGTTTAGTGGTTTGTTCAAAAAGTTTGTAATTCCAACGAAATGAGCCTTCCGCTGTGCCTCTGGTGACAAACGCTTGGACATCATCAATTTGGCGACATCTTTACTGCTTTGAATCTCGGAGAACAATTTGAAGGCGTCCCGGTCTGGCAATTTCCATTCAGAAATGACGATGTCCGGGTTGTGCTGATCAAAAAGGGCTGCGGCTTCATTTGCCGATCGAGCTTCAACTGAGTTTTGATTCAAGCGAGCCAGAACGCCTTTGATGGCATTTCGGCTTGCGTCGTCAGGATCAACGATCAAGCTGAGCGTTTTGTTTTCAGCCTGAGTGGACGCTTTCTCAGGTGATGGCGATGAACTCAAGTGCAGTTCGACTCTGCTTATCAGCTCGGAGATGCCAGTCGTTTTCAGAACGAAATCGGTAGCACCAGCACTGATCGCGTCGTGTACTTCGTCAGATTCCCCGGCAGAAGTGAACATGATTATGGGGATCGTTGATACTTCACGAATTGCCGAGCAGGTTTGTACACCGCTCATGCGTGGCATGCGCATGTCGAGCACTGCGAGATCGGGGTGGAAGTCGGTAAAAACTTCCATTGACTCGGCACCGTCACGTGCTCCTCGCACTTGGTAACCAGATTCGACAAGCACCATGACGATCGCGTCACGCAGATCGTCGGCATCTTCTGCGACAAGAATCTTGTGCTCGGTAGTTTCGAAATCCAGATTTACCAATTCGTTCAGCCCAACTAAAAATAGCCAATATGCATGATCTATATTGCAACTGATCGGCTTTTGTATTCAGTTCCAACTGAGGCGCAGTTGCGACCCGATGGTTTAGCCATGTATGTGTGTTCATACGCCGTTGGCATGCGGAAAAACTCGTCGGGAAAGTACGACACTCGTTCCAACAGTCGTAGTTCAGCGAGAGATTCTTGGAAAAGCTTGCGTATATAGCCGTTGCAGGTGCACTTGGGACACTGGCGCGTTATGGGCTGGTCGTTTTCATGCAACGCCAGGGCTATTCAGGTCTGCCGTGGGGCATCTTCGTTGCAAACATGCTGGGTGCGTTCCTTTTTGGCTTGATCTGGGCAGCTTTAGAAGATCGCGGTGTTACCAACGAGAATCTTCGAGCATTCGCGCTAGTCGGGTTCATGGGAGCGTTCACGACGTTTTCGACATTCGCATTTGAGAATGTGCAAATGGCGCGATCGAGCGAGTGGGGATGGTTTGCTACCAACATGATCGCCACGAATCTTGGCGGTCTGGCGTGTATTTACGCCGGGTTCAGGCTCGCCCGGGTGATTTGATTAGGCGTAGATTTCTGACCAGTACAACGGAAACTACGGAAGCTTTGATCAATGTATGGTGCGTCTCATATCCGGTATGCACGCCTAAGAGAGTTCATAAATGAGTGATTTTGATCAATCCTGCTCACACCTCGACACGATCAAGGAGGTGGCTCCATCGTCACCTGACCAGTGTCTTCAGTGTGTGGAGATGGGTGACCTTTGGGTGAATCTGAGACTGTGCATGAATTGTGGCCAGGTTGGTTGTTGCGACAACTCGAAGAACAAGCACGCAACCGCACACTTCAATGAAATCGGGCACCCCATCATCAAGTCTCACCAGCCGGGAGAAGACTGGTACTGGTGCTACCCGGGTGAACTTCTCTTTGAAGTTGAGTTCGAAGATTAGGTGTCTGAAGATCCGAAGTGAACAAGACCTCGATTCAGCAAATCGGACAGCATTCCATTTGTTAGCAGCGTTAGGTGCTAGTCTCCGACCATGAGCAGTATTGCAGTCGAGTCGGAAGGTATTTCCGAGTCACTGTCCCGGTACAGCGAGATCCTTGATCGCTATTTCGGACATTCCAATCTAACCAGAGTTCAACAGCAAGTTCTTACCGCCTACGACGAAGGGTCGAATGTGTTCGCCGTTTCGCCAACGGGAAGCGGGAAGAGCATGCTGTACACACTGCCTGCAATTCGATACGGGAAGGTCGTGGTTGTTTCACCTCACATTTCATTGATGCACGACCAGGTCGAAAATCTGCAAACCAGCGGGGTTGCCGCGAGCTACATAAATTCAACCCTCAACCGATCTCAGAATAATTCGGTATTCGAGAGCTTTAAGTCTGGTGCTACTAAACTGATTTTTGTTTCGCCCGAACTACTGTCGAACGAGCGGTTTGTTAGCCAACTTGGCGACGTTGGCGTTTCACTCTTAGCAATTGATGAAGCGCACTGTGTTTCAGAGTGGGGGCATACTTTCCGACCCAACTATTTGCGCTTGGCCGAAGCCCGTAAGGCGATCAATCCCCGTAGAACACTTGCGACTACGGCAACCGCGACTGCGAAGGTCAGATCAGACATTCTTCAGCGTCTTGAGATGACGGATGCTGACACGATCTCGACTTCAATCAGGCGTACTAATCTCGCGTTTCAGGTCGAAGTAGCGGGATCGAACGAAGAGAAGAAAGAGTTCGTGGTCAATTACACGCTGGCTCGGAAGGGCAAGAGTGGAATCGTGTACGCGAGTTCTCGGCAATCTTGCGAGGACCTGGCGGAGTTGATGCACAACTCTGACGTAAGCGCGGTTGCGTATCACGCTGGATTGGATAGCTCTCAGCGAACGAGGATTCAGCGTTCATTTATGCGAGACCAGGTCGATGTGATCGTTGCGACCAACGCCTTTGGTCTTGGAATCAACAAACCCGATGTTCGGTTCGTTGTTCATTACGACATGCCGCAACGACTCGAGTCGTACTACCAGGAGGCAGGTCGGGCAGGGCGCGATGGTGATGCTGCCGATTGCGTCCTAGTTCACACTCGATGGTCCCGGCAAGCCCCTCAGTATTTTATTGATCGAGATCATCCATCCATGGACGATGTGCTGGAGTTGTGGAACGACATTCTCGATGGTGAGTACGTCGACCGAGAAGGTCTGGACGAGCTACAGCAAAACGACGGTTGGGTGATGGCGGTGAGGGCATTAAGGGAATCTGGGTTGCTTGCACCCGATTCACTAAGCGCCAGATCAGAAGAGCGCGTTCCAAACGTCCGTATGGACTCGATTCGATCGCACAAGTCATATGAAGAAGAGCTACTCGACCAGATGGACGGCTATGGCAAGTCTGCACGGTGTCGAATCGAGTTTATTCTCAGCTACTTCGGTGAGCTAGACGGTGAAACTTGCGGTGTTTGCGACAACTGCACCCAAACCAATGGTTCGTTGGCGCGCAGTGCGAAATCGAGACGTAGGAGCCAGTCAGACCTATTGGCTCAAGAGTTGAACGAAGATGACTTAGAGCTTTTCGAGCGGTTGAAAGAATGGCGGAAGGAACGAGCTGACAGAGATTCGGTTCCCGCTTTTGTGGTTTTCCACGACCGAGTCTTAGCAACCATCGCTGGAAGTCGGCCGATTTCTTCGGAAGAGTTGCAGTCAATCGGTGGTATTGGAACCGCTAAAGCTGGCAGGTACGGAAGCGATATCCTGGAATTGATCAAGGCATACGGGCAAACATAGAATGCCGTCTGGCAATGTTGTGAGTCGCCGAATCAAGGCAGTACGGGGTTCTCGGATGGAAGGACGGCGAATTGCATTCCGAAAATGATCAACTTCAACCAGTTCGCCCATGGCAGGTTGTAAGACGCAGAGGGCAATTCGACCCCGCAAATCCGATTCGATTCGAACCAAACGTGAAGTTAATTTTGCTACTCGGCGCGTTTATTGCGATCTTGATCGGATTCGCCGTCCCACTACGTGGTATCGAGACGGACTACCTGGAAGTTGTTGTTCAAGCCAAGGTAGATGGATTTCCACAGTTGCCTCCCGGCAACGCTTTAGATCAACACATCGTCGACTTTCGGCAGAAGTGGGGTTCAAAGCTCGGGGATATTACGTTCGATGAAATCGCCGCATTGTCGATCGTAATCGGTGATTACGAATTGGAGTCATCCCCGTTGTATCTGGGGATAATGCTTCCGTTGTTTGGTATTTGGCTAATGACAGCAACGCTGGTAAGCCGAACATACAAAAACCTTTACGCCCTCGGTTTTGAATCACCGGGTGTGTCATCGACATGGGTGTTTGTCACGTGCCTGGTCCCAGTTGTGGCGTTTGTAGTGCCTTGGTGGGCGTTTTATCAAACGATACGTATTGCGAGCGAACGTCCAGAAAAAGATCGCACGCCGCTTTTGCTGTTACGTACACGTTTTATCGGAATAGGGTGGGGATTGGCGAATGCTTGGCTGTGGTTGATGAATCCAGTTGCTATTTTCTTGTTCTTCCCCGTTCGAAACATCGACGGTTGGATTCGAAGGCTTGAATCGACCGAATCGATGCTGGGATTAATCGCTGTCCCGCTAATCGCGACATGGTTGTTTATGGGGACTCTGGTCTTGATGCAAAACAGGATTTACCAGAAGCGTGAGCGCGTTGCTGGTGCGTATTCGTAGATTGAATTGCACGCCCTAGCCAACCTCGCGTTCTATTCCGTCGAGAATTAGATCCAGTCCGTACTCGAACTCTTCCTGGTACGAATAACCGGGTTGGAGAGCGTGATCGACAACCATTTCAACGAAGTGAGGAAACTGCTCCCGCGGAATCGTTTCCAGTATTCCGGCGGCAACTGCAGCAAGTTCTTCCGGTGTTTCAAACGGTATTGCCTGTTCCTGCATC
>Ga0181580_10001055_pt1 | contig 21617 bp, 27 predicted proteins | sample 071ome_23_FD_132413 | JGI IMG/M metagenome (GOLD analysis project Ga0181580, IMG submission 132413) | Coastal salt marsh microbial communities from the Groves Creek Marsh, Skidaway Island, Georgia - 071403BT metaG (megahit assembly) | ecosystem: Environmental > Aquatic > Marine > Intertidal... | reverse complement strand
TGCAACTCCTCCGCCTTCCATACTCATCACAGTAGTACCACCGGAATCTATGGAAGATATATCTTGAATTTTAGCTACTTTTAAACTACCTGGCATATCTGTTTTTTATATAAGTTATTGAATAGTTACACCATGACTTGACAATATAATCCAGTTTGACCCTGCTGGTGAATTGGTAAACATTAAAGTTAAAGTATCTCCAACATTATTAAAAGAAATGCTGCTCACACCAGCTATATTTTCACCAAGTACTGTTACTGGAAACCCTTGTTGTGATGTCATTGTTAAAACTTTTAACTGTCCTTGTTTACCATTATCTAACTTTGTTGTGATTTCTCCAACCGAAGATCCCTCAACGTGACTAATAGTTTCAGACACAGTGCAGATATTATTGGCATCACTAACTGTATTGATGCCATCATTAAAAGCTATTGGAGAGGGGATATTGCCAAAAAGACCAGAGAGTTCAAGTTTTGTATTCGTCAGTTGGTCATTACGTCCTGTTGTAGTTACAAATAATAACAAATCGTTGGGTCTAATAGCATTGGGAAATTCTAGTTCTGAGATTTTTTTATCTGCCATATTTTCCTATAGATTTTCTATAAAAGTTTTGTTTTCATCTGCATGATTATGTTCAATGTCATTAGCACATAAAGCACAACCTACTGATGCTGTATTATTATTTCTAATATTTTTTTCTTTTTTTACTCTTTTTTCACGGAGTTTTTTCTTTTGTTGTTTTCTTTTATTCATAAATATATTCCTTTTTAATTGACTCTACATTACGATATTTTATTTTAATATACAGATAGCGATACTTTGCTTTTAAATAATTGAACATCTTTTTCATCATTGACAATTGGTTCTCCTTTTACATTTAAAGATGTATTAATTAACATTGGGCATCCTGTTTCCTTTTTCCATTCTTCTAATAAACTTCTAAGATTTAATTCATTGGTTATTATCTGCAATCTTGTTGTATTATCTAAATGAACTAAACTAGGATATTTATCAGTTGTTATTTGATTTGCACTATAAGTACAATTCATATAAGGACTTGATATTTTTAAATCATAATAATATTTATCCACATCCTCTTTGAGTATCATAGCACCAAATGGCCTAAAGTTTTCTCTACCTTTAATACTATTAAGTTTATCTTTTATATTTATCTCTCTGGGGTCTGCTAGAATACTTCTATTTCCCAATGCTCTTGGACCAAATTCAGCTTTCCCATTGGCAACACCCACTATTTTATTTTGTTTTAATTCTCTTATAATATCATCAATAGGATATTTTCCTTTTATCTCATAACCTAAAAATGGGTTTGATTCCTGTTTGATATTAGTGTGAGCAAGTACACAACCTATTGAAGAACCACCATCTCCGGGATTTGGAGGTATGTATACTTTATTATTCATTAACTGCCTGATTGAACTTACATTCAACGCACAACCACCAACAACACATAGATTTTCTTGAAACTCTGATGTCAAGGTATGGAATACATATTCAAATACAGATTGTGCAGTGTGTGCAATTTCATATCTATCATAATCACTAAGGTCATATCCTTGATGAAAATTTGTATTACTATTCCAAAGATTAAACAGTTTTGTATTTAAATCAGAATTACAGTTTTTATTTACTGCTGCGGCACCCATCATAATATATTCTTCTTCATTTGGTTTCCAACCAGCCGCTTTAGTCATTGCACTATAGAACAATCCTAATGATTTAGGATATAACCATCTTTTAAATTTTCTTTTTAATTTGTTGTCTTTATATTCCCATAAAGACATAGTGTCCCATTCTCCAATGGCATCTAATACAAGTATAGTGCATTCATCAAAAGGAGAAGTATAAGCAGCATAGGCGGCATGAGAATGATGGTGAAAGCTATAATGAAGCGGATACTTAAAAGTTCTACCTTCATAAATTGGTCTTTGACCAGCAAATAATCTTCTTGTAGCTTTGAGATAAGGGTTTTCATAATAATATACTTTTTGAGGAATTCCCCATTGTTCTTCACAATAAGAAATTAAGTTATTTGGAATTTGATTGTCATTTTTTATTCTAGAGAATCGTTCAGCATCAGTAGCAAATATCAATTCATCATTTTTGAAAACAGCAATGGCAGCATCATGCGAACCAAAAGTTACACCCCATTTTATCATAAAAAATTATCAAGGTCAGGTTCAATTAATTCAAATATAAGTTTATTACCATAACCATCTAAATGTTGTCCATCAACAGAATTTACGATTTTTTCATATGTATGTTTTCCATACATATTATTCATTTTAACTTTAATATCATTCCATTCAAATGTATATAGTTTATTTTCAAAAATGTTTTTTAAATTATTTTTGTGGGATTCTATGCTTGTTTTTAGATAGGAATTTTTATTAAAATTTTTAGCCAAATTGTGTTGATGGAAATATAAATTGCCGGTTTGATTATTCAAACCTCCAATATTTTTTTTATGACTATATACATATCTTTTTAAGTTTTTATTATTATAAACTAATAAATCTTTAGGAAAATCAGATATATAATCAATATCATAAAAAGTTAATCTTGGCTCATCTGTATACTGTATTATAATTTTATCATACGAATTAATAATATCTTTCAGCATACCAACTGTAACGATATAATTAAAACTACCCCCACCCAAGTGTGAGATGCAATCAACATCATATTCATATCTATTAGATATATTATTTACCCATCCATCATCCATATTGTATAATTCTGCAGAATTATTGAAGGCCCCTACAGAATGACTACAACCTAATATTAATAACTTCATATATGATAATTTTTTACTTTAACATTTTTTAATTTATCCTTGCAATTAAATGCTGTAGAAAATTCATTCAAACCAAATTCCCCATAGAAATAAGGCCATCCAACATCTTCTAATTTTTCTATGTATTGTTTTTCGTGTGAAGATACGTATTTCCAATATTCACTATCTCTCCTTTCTGTCATGCAATAAAAACCTTCTACGTAATTAATTTGACCTTCTATTAATTTGTTATAATGAAAATTGAATAATTTACAAAACTCATCATTCACACTTGAAAACTGATGAAATAACATGCAAAATAAATTACACATTTGATTGATAATCATTAATGTAGTACTTTCCAGTGGTTCTATAAAAACAGCAGCACTTCCAATTTTTAATAATTTTTTTGTACACGGTTCTTTATCATAAGAAGTAATGAAAGGAACTTCTAAAAATTCTTCTAATCCGTATAATTTATTCATAAACTTTTTTGCATTGTCTATAGAAAGAAAATCTTTATTGAAAACTAAACCTACACCAAGAGTATCTTGATGTGGTGTTTCCCAATACCAACCACCACATTGATGAGCTATAGTTTTTGTATAGTATCTTTTATCATTATATGGAAATCGTCCAGCAATTGCAAAATCATTTATGATTGCGGGAGAAACTTCTGTTTTATTTTCTTGTCCTTTGAATCCTCTGCAATCTATAATAAATTCATTATCTAAACAATCAATATCTTTAAAATCACCTTCATAAAATTTTACTCCCAACTCCTTACATTTTTTTATTAATAGAGGTTGCAACAGATTACTTTGAAGATTCCAAGCTATTCTATCATGAGGAGGTAAATAATTTTTATTATATTTAAATATATCTTCTTTATTGAAATGTGAGGTTTTACTTGATTCATGATACAAAGGAAAATACCAAATCTTATCTATTTCATTCCAATTTTCATGCTGAATATAAAATTTATACATTGCATTGCATTCATTCATCCATTCTTCATCACTATCAAATATAGTTCTAAAAAAATCTGCTACAAATGGTTGTGTAGATTCTCCAACAGGTAATGGTTTTATATTAGGATTATAATAAATTTCTATATCTATTGTATGAATTCTTTTTCTTAATAGAGATGCAAACATTAAGCCTGCCATTCCCATTCCAACAATTTTAATTTTTTGTATTTTCATATTAAAAACTTATTTTTGTATTAATACGTAATGCGTATTTTACTTTAATACCATCTTTTAAAAAATTAGCACCAGCATGTATTGCGAATGTATTAAATCCTATTAAGTCTCCCGGATACCAATTATAATATTTTTCTATATCTAATCCAATCAACCAATTATTATTATTTTTTATTATATCAAAATCACCAAAGTCTTTATAAGTACATGTTTGTTTGTTATGCTTTTCTAAAGGATTTCCTTGAGAATCATAAAATTCTGGTAGATTTGAATATTCTTTTCCAAAAATTTCTGTGAAGTTTTTAATATCAGAATTTCCGCCAAGTTCCCATTCTAAACCCTTTACATTATCGTGTAGAAAATGTTGTTTAAAAAATGTTGTTCCCGCCCATTTATAATTTTTGTTTTCAGTTTCAATATGAATAGGAATTATAAATTGTCTTCCAGGAACACTTGGTATCCATTTGCTTCCATCAACATGTATTGTTGATGGTTTTTCTATTCTTAGTACAGCGGCTTCACACGAATTTAAAGAGTATTTAAATCCACGTTGTTTTAAAAAAGGATAGAATTCTCTAAGAATTATTAATCCTTGTTTTGGATTAATTACTTGGTTTACCAATCTTTTACAATACATATTATATACAAAAGAAATCAAATCAGGGTCTATTACATTTTTTTCAATTGTAGGCTTATTCCATTCTTTCCAAAAATTTTTACTTTTTTTTAGAACATCTATTTTCTCTTTACTATCCATGTCCTATTAAAATTATAAATTTAAAGCTATTAAAATTTTCAATAGAAATTTCATAATTAAAGAAATCTGATTCTTTCAAGAATTTTTCTAAATGTTTTTCATTTGTTTTAAACATTTGATTTTCCATGATAGGTTTATTGTCTGTCAGTATTTTTACTTTATCTTTTTGGAAATTATCTTCATGCCATAATACATGAAACATTCTTCCATTATTTTTAAGTATTCTTTTCATCTGACTGAATGCTATGTTTGGATTATTCAACCAATGTAACAGACCAAAAGATGTAATACAATCAAAATAATTTGACTCAAATATTTTCCAAATAGAAGTTCTTCTTAAATCTCCATACAAAACTTTTGGATTAGATGTTTTTTGATTATCAATGCCTATAATATTTCCATTTAAATTATCATAATATTTCATTTCATATGATCCCAAATCTAAAATATTTCCAAATAATTCAAATTTATTATCATTGTATAATATATGATTGTCTCCTATCTTAACAACCTTTTTAAAAGACCTTTTATTCATACAGCACATTATCATTAATAAAAGAATGAAAATCTTTTTTAAATAATTCATACATAAGAGACATTCCTTCTTCCGTTAGATGATATCCATCTCCTTGAGATATAAGAGAGTCATATAAATTCTGTTCTTTTTGATTTATTCTATTGACAACAACATCATACCAATCAAACACTAACATATGTTCATAATAATTTTCTAATATATTAGTTAATGCGATAGATGTTAATTTAGAATATTGATTATATTTTTGTAATGAATGTATTTTTTTAATGAAATCATTTTTAACTTCATCTTTTATAAATCCATCTAAAAATGTATTTGCTAAGTAATGTGAATTGTGCATCTGAATGCAGCTTTCATTTTTCATATTCCCAAAATTATAATTGTAATCAAATATGTTTATGTTATTATGTTTGGAATCTATTTTCACTTCCATATTTTTTGGAAATTTATCTATAAATTTCTTATGTTGAATATTATATAATGTCATTCTCAATTCAATTGTATATTGACATATCACTTTATCAAAAAAATTTTCACCATATAAATGATTTAAATATCCCAATGTTATTATATAATTTATTAATCCTCCACCCGTATGTGCAAATACATAGAATTTATGGTCTTTAAATTCATTAGCTAATAATACAGGCCATCCTTTATCATATTTACAAACATAAGTATGAGTTTCTTTTGTTTCTTTATAAATATTGTTCAACAATAAACTTTTTATAAAACTTTTAGCTGTAAATTTTTTACACCAAGAACCTGCAGTATGACTACAACCTAATATTAATATATTCATTTCATTTATTCAAATAAAAATGTTGATATAGAAAATCTTTCTTTATCATATAATTCTACCCTATGTTTTAAATTACTATCAAATATCAATAACTTACTTACATCATTTAATATTCTAGGATTATTTTTTAAATGTATGCCTTTAGTATTTTGTTGTATAATTGTATATATTGAGCTATCAGAATGGTAAGGCATTCTGCTGTAGTATGTGTAATGAGGTATCTTAAAAGAACTATTTTCTAGATAATAATTCAAATGAGTTGAGGGTTTAAATACATTTAAATTGATATTTGATATAGTTTTTAATTCATAAATGCTTTCATGATATGATGTAATCATTTTTATTAATTGATCAGAAAATACTTTAGATATGTTTATTTCAAATTCTTCTTCTTCAGTAACATTAGTTTTAATTGCATTTTTAATTTTTATAGCATCTATATCCCACTTTCTTTCAACATAATTAATAACACAATCTTTTTTAAAACTATATCTAATAATATTAGAATTTATTATTTCTAGTTGATTGATTATTGATTTAAAATAAGTATAAACATTATAATATTTTTGAATAATATCTTCGTTTGCATCTACACTAATCTTCATATTGATATTGATTAAAATATATTGTAAAAACTAATATGCCTTTTTTGTGTGTATTATTAAAAACATAGTATGTGTCATCTTCTAGTAATAATAATTTATTTTTCAAAAAATATTTTTTGTCTGTATTAATAGATGTTATATTACTTGTTGCTGTATTCAAAGTAAATATTGTATTTTTTTTGTTATTATTAGTTAATCTAAAGTTAGTTGATTGAACTTCTTTTTTTATGTGATCGGTATCTAAAAAATTAAAATATTTTAATTCATAATCAGTAATTATGTTTCTATAAAAATCTATTTTATTTTTAATTGTATTACTGTTGAATCTATCATTCCATATAATTAACACATCATTTTCTAAAGAAGAAATGAATTCATCAAATAATAATATTAAATCATGATTATTAAATAGATATGTATTTTTTGATACTTTATTTGTTTCTGAAAATTTTATTTCATTATAGTATAAACAACTATCAATTAGGTTGAATGATTGTTCAATTGGTTTATTTAATATTGATTTATTTTTTATGCTATCAATTGTGTGACTTTCATTTTTAAATAAAATCAAATCATCAATTTGTATTTGATTTATTAAATTTGTAAGAAGATTTTCTATTTTTGAAAAAATAGAAACCAAAGAATCAGACATTTTAAAAAGATTTTTATTATCTGATAATTCTTGAATCGTACAAAACTCCATTAATCATCCACTTGTCATTTGTTTTAATATCAGTACTGCTATGTAATATATTACATGGAAATAATTGAATTTCCCCAACATTCCAATCAACAATTTTATGTACATTTAATCCTTTAAGAGAACCTATAGATATATGAGATAAATTATCATGTTTAGCATAATCATCATTAATCTCAACTTCCTTTCCGGTTTCTAAATCACATAAATGTGTAAGATTTATTGGAACTGTTTTATTATCTCTACCAACTACAGTAAAATCGTTTTTATCACCTCTTGTGTAAAATCTGTTGTCATCGGTACACTTATCAAAATAACATGTCGGAGGACCTTCTGTTAATGGTATCAAAAATCTGCAGATAACATCATGCGAAATTCCAAAACTATTATCACTATCTGTATGTACTTTGTGACTAACTGGTTGTAATTTTTTTACATTAGCATGAGCGATTATTTTTTCACAAGGCAACCCCGCAGTTTTTAATATTTTTTTAAACCATAATTGATAGTTTATATTGAATTTAGATACATTTACTTTATACCTATATGTATATCCAATATCTTTAAAATCATGTATGTTTCCTAAAATAATTTTTTTACCATCTTCTGTTAAATTGTTTAACGTTAAATTTTCATGAATTGGTGAACAATATTTTTCAATAAAACTTTCTAGTTTTATTGGTGTGGGTATTTTTAAAACTTTAACTTCTTTTAAATAGTTATTGACTTTCATAATTTCTCAATATTGTTTTAAAATCAACCCCTCTAACTTCTTTGATAAGTTCACAATATAATAAGAATTTCTTTTGCATCTTATCTAAATGTTTGTCTTCAAATGATAAAGAATTTTTTACTTTTATTAAATTTTCTGGGCTTAATTTATTTTCCACATCTTTTATAATCTTAGATTTAATGTTTTCTGGAAGAACGGAAGGATGTGAAAATCCAATAGGAACTGAAGTGGGAGTGTAAATCAATCCAAGGTCAAAGAGTTCTTGTGTAGTATATTTTTTTTTCATTTCTTCAATTTTCGGGTCATTCGTTTCTGTTGCTTCCGGCTCTATGTCTGCTAAATTTATGTAATAATTATATTTATTTCTATTGCAGTAATCTATGAACTTAGATAATCCAAGCGCACTAAACGATGATAAAGTAAAATACATACCCAATTCAAATCTATTTGAAAACCTTCTTTTATAAGCATATAATTTCTTTATATTTTTTTCAACTTCATCCCATTTCGCAGGAAATCTAACATATTCAAAAACATCTTCTATGCCGTCTATACTAAGGTTAATGATACATTTTTTAAATTTTATAAAATTTTTTAAATGCTCATCCGTTAGAATAGTGCCATTTGTGTTCATTAAGAAATTAACATTTTTTAATTTAAGAGGTTCTACATTCTCAATAGTTTTCCAAAAATTTTTAGCAAGCATTGGTTCACCACCATACAATTCTATTTTCTTAGGAACTAAAGATTTATTATTTAAAAAAAGTGTAATTAGTTTTTTTAAATATGATTTGTCAAGAACTTCTGCTTTGGTTTTAGTAAGTTTTGTTCTCATATGTTTGAATTTATCTACATCTTCATTCCATTTTGTAGAATAATGAGGACTGCACATGATGCATTTTAAATTACAAACATTTGTTATTTTTATTTGTAGGTGTGTTGGGAAGTTAGTTTTTCTTGTATATGTTATGCCTTGTTGTTCTCCATACTTAATTTCATCTAATCTTTTTGAATCATTATAGTTTTTTTCTTTGAGATAACATAACCCGCAATTTTGAGAATCTTCTTGGTCGTTCAGCATTCTATTGCGTATATTTTCCATTTCTTCAGAATTCCAAAATTCTAAAAAATTCATATCCGTTTTGTAACGCCTTGAACTTACACAACATAATTTTGCAGTATCGTTTGTATTGATTTCTATACTATAGAAAGGTATTGGACAATAAAATTTACTACTTTTTGGATTGATTTTCATATAGTTTCAAATAATATAAATCTTAAAACATATTTTGTTTTAAAATCATTAAGGTAATTAAAAGTACAATGAACCTGATATGGATTGAATGATGTCAAATCTCCCAACTTCATTGTATGTATATTTTCAATATCCAATCCTCTAGATAAATCTCCATTAAATTGAAATTGTACGTGTTTGAAATACTCAGTATTTTTATATTCTTCAGGTATCCAAGAATTATTATGTTTTTCTAAAATATTATTTTGCTCATCTTCAAATTCAAAATCTTTATAGAATTTATTATTTTTATAAAGATTTTCAAATTCATAACCGCCTGTTCTAAAATAATTGTAATGTTGTTTAAATGTAATAATTCTTGTTACAATTTTCTCGGCATCATCAAGTTCTGTATCAAAAGCAATGGGTATAGCAAAAACCTTTGAAACACAAAATTTTTTACTGTATCTATCAATGTAAGGAAAATGACCATCTATATGAGGTTTAGTCGGTTCGTTTAATCTCAATAGCGATACATTGTCTACTACAAATGTATGTTTTTTTAAATATCTTCTCAGTTTGTCTTCAAGAAATAAATTTATTTTTTTGGATGTATACATTTGAATTGAAGATGGTCTACCTAAACAATCCGGAATAGGTTCTCTTGGTTCATTCCAAACGTAAAATCGTTCTTCTTCATTTAAAAATTCATCAATTTTTAAATTTATATTTTTACTTTTTATGGCAATAAAACTTCTATAGAAAGCATCATTTAAAGTACGCTTAGTTTTAGGTCTGACACTATTTTTTTCCTCAACAAAAGTATACATTTCTTTATTTGTTCTGCAATTCATAGTGTACTTTCTAAATTAGCTAAAATAAAACGCAATACCCATTTTCGTTTTAGTTTTTCAAATTCAGTAGTGCAATGAATTTGATATGGATTTGCTGAAATTATATCACCTTCTTTCATTGAATTAATATTTTCTATATCTATTCCTATAGACAATTTATCATTATCAGTAATATGTTTAAAATTATGAAAATTTTTTTTTGTAATAAAATTATTTTGACTTATTTTCAACTGATTACATTCTGCATCTTCAAATTTAAAATCAAAATAACTTAAATCTTTTTTAATTAATTTATCAAATTCAAATCCATTTTGATTATAGTGATTATAATGTTGTTTAAAAGTTACAAGTGAGCTAGAACTTCCATGTTCAAATAGAATAGGAACTACAAAAAATTTTAAGATAACATACTTTTTATTTTCTTTGTAATAATAAGGATAATTTCCATCTATGTGTGGTTTTGTTGGTTCATCTAATCTTAAAATTGATACATTGTCGATAATGAAATCTTGTTTAATATCAACTATTTCTTTTACCTTATCTTTTAAATATTTTTTTATTTTTGGTAATTCTATTTTAAAAATAGTTGGTTCACGATTATAATGATCTTTGTGAACTTTTCTTGGTTGATTCCAAATAAAATTCAATTCATTTTTTGAAAAAAAATTATTTTCGTTTACATTGCAAAATTTACTATTGATAGTTAAATTTTTTCTATAATCATCAAACATATTCCAATAGATTTTTTAGATTATCTATAACATCATCATGATTTATTTTCAATTCCATTAATGAATCAGATTTTAAATTGATGTGCATCTGATGACCAATCTTATGAGAATGTGTGGAGTTTCCCCATAAAACAATTCCACGTTTAAAATAATTTTTATTACAAGCTAAATGTTGGATACAACTATCAATAGAAACAAATGTAGTACAATTATTAACTAACTCTTGAAGAATAAGAATGTTTTCATCTTCTACTGTACAAATTCTATCCAAATTATTTATTAATGGATTATAATAATCATGTTGTGTTTTTATAACCATTATAAAATATTCTTTAAACGTATTGTGTATTTTAGTAATTAAATTTAGTTCATCATTATAATCTCTACTGGTATCATTATTTTTTTCTTTTGAATATATGTTTGTTCCGCCTTTAAATTGTATTATGATATATGGTTTTCCAATACTTTCTTGCACCTTTTGATAATATGAGTGAGACTCATTATCTGTAAAAATTTCAATGTAATCCTCAAACGTTTCTGAATTGATTCCTAGTAATTCTCTCCAAACTTTTAGTATATGACTTTTATCTTTATTGTATGCAGAAAAATAAGGTTCAACATAAATCATGTCATCAAAATATTCATCCAACATTTTACTAGGTTCAGACCCTAAGATTGTCGATGATTGAACATAGGGATGGTTTTTGAAAATTTCAGGATAAGGAGATGATATTGAAATTTTGTTTTGGTCTTTCTCATATAAATCATTTATGAAATTAGTAAACAAAGCTACTTTACCAATACCATTTTGAACATAATAAAGATTAGTTTTATTAATTTTATTATTATATTGTATGTTCATAATCACCTAAATTTAGGACCACTATACCAGCAAATAAAAGCTTTTCTATAACCTTCGGTTATTTCAGAAACTTCATGTATAGCAAATGTTGGAAAAATAAATAAACTTCCTTTTTCTTTTTGATGTCTTGGTTGAAAAACATTATTATCTTTTTCAACCAATGTTTTACCTCCTGAATAATCATCTCCATCTGACAATTGAATTATAATTGTTAATTTTCTATCATAATAATTATTATCCCAATGACCAGTATCGTCATGTGGTTGAAACCAATCACCTGGTCGATAATACATTAATTGTCTTGACATCAAACCAAAACTGATATCTAAATAAAAATTTTCAGCGTTAGCTTTTTTCGCATAAAAATCTATTTTTTTATCTAACCATTCAATTGGTTCATCAAAAAACATGTGCTGACGGCTACGTTCTTCTCTAAAGTACTTATACCAAGGACTATCCGGAGTTACATTATCTTCTGTGAAAACTTCATCATCTTTCCAATAAGACCAAAGAAGTTCACATTCTTCATCGCTAAATGCCTTGCGTTTAAAAAAATATGGTTTTCTAGAATCAGATAATTCTGAATAATTATATTTTTCTAAAACTTCATCATCTGCTTCAAGTTCATTGGGATTTTGTATCATTTGTATTTTGGTCCAATCGCCGTTACATTTAATAATTTTCTGATGCCTTTAGTGATTGGCTTCAATTTATAATAAAAATAAGTTGGAAAAACAACTACACTTCCGATACTTAAATACTTTTCTGGTATTGGAATCGTACTCATAAATTGTTCAAACTCACCACCATCAAACTCAGTACTATCATTTAGTTGAATTAATATTGTAATTTTTTTATCATAAGGTAAAGGGTTGAACCACCAATCACAATCATGATGCCAATCCCAAAAATCACCTTCATAAAATTTCATTAATGTTAAATATTGAATTTGACTAACATCTATCATGAAATTTTTATTATTTGCATCATTCAATAATTCATTCAATGGTTTTAATAACCATCTATAATTTATTTTTGTTAAAAATTTATTATAGCTAATTGTATGAAATCTAGACTTCCCATCATTAAATGGAGAATATTTTATTTCTTCGGCCTGACTTAAAATTTTCTCACAAATAACAGGATGAAAAAAATTATTATAAATTATAAATGGTGATTTTTTATATTCAATTATATGGTAATCATCTACAGACCCAAATAGTTTGTCTTGATAAGCAGAACTAACTGTAGCATCATTTTCTTCACTATATTTCATAATGATGGTCTCCGAATATCTCCTTCTATTTCTAAAACTTTTTTTCCTGTTAATAATTTAATAGCACCTTTAAATATACCCATATTATATGCATATTCATTCCAACATGTTTGTGCAAATTCTTGTCCTTTTAAAAACATACAAGACCCTTGACATAATTGTAAAACTGGACAATGAGAACACTCAACTCTCCATGACCAATGTTGGCTTGATTTTATAACAACATCTTCTATGTTATCTAAATGACCGGCATGATGGTTATTCTCAAGACCAACATTTTGACAAGTCATAACATTTCCTTTCAAATCAACTGCAATATCATTGTCTCTATCCATGCCACATTTTTGACCAACATGGTCAGCATCTTTTTTGTATAATAATGTTCCATAAAATTCATTAATTTTATCAACTACAGAGAATACTTTCAATAAAGGTTGTGTTCCTTCTGTGATTCCTTTATACACACTGTTTTCAAATTTCTTTGCGTATTCTTCTGTAAATTTTCCGGTTCTATCATTTAATGCAGTATTGATATCATATGCCTCGACAACACCTTCTGCCGAAACAGGAACATTAATATCATTGAATTTATCCTGAAACCATTTTATAGTTTCTTCAAAATCATTATTTTCTTTTGTCCATACAATACTAAAAGAAAAACCAAGTTCATTTTTTTTATTCAATTCAATTAATTCTTGAACTAAAGCGTATTTTCTTGGACTATCTAATGGGTCAGGTCCTCTTAAATGATATCCAGGACCGTCATGAGACATTGCTATAGAAAATTTATACTCTTTAAAAAAATCTATTTTTTCTCTTGTAAGTAAAGAGCCGTTAGTTACCATATTAAATTCTACGTCATCCGCACATTTTTCTTTTAATATGGGAATTAATTTTTTTATTTGTTTCCAATATAATAAAGGTTCACCACCCCATAACTCAACTGCAGAACAATCTGATAAATCTAATCTATCATCTAGTTTATTGATAAATTCATCAACATCATCACTATTTGTAATAGAAGCATCTGCCACAAACGAAGCTTGACTACAATACTCACAACTATAATTACACTTCAATCCCAATTGAATTTTTAATCTCATTGGATTCTTAATTTTTTTCCCAGGATTGAAAAAAGGATGGATGGGGTCAACCAGATGGGAATGTTTGTAATCAATGGGGGTTTCTACATAATAATCATTAACTTTAGTTATTCCAATAGGATTTTTTTCATATAAATTTTTCCCATTTTCATTAGTTAATGAACTTGTGTGGGGATTATAATATAATTTTTGTCCACCTTCACAATGTAAAGTATAATTCAAATTTTCATTAATCATTGTTTTTCACTTAATTAATATTAGTTATTTTATAATCTACATGCTTTTTGTTTTTTATGTACTGATAAGAAATTCTTGAATCAAATGAATAAGCTAAATTACATTCGATTTTATTGCATGTTTCTACATCTAAAAGTTTATAGTAATTTATAAACTTTCCTTCAACTTCTTTATATATCTTTTTAGTTTTAATTTTTTTATAATCAAGCAAGCAACTCATATTTCCTCAAATAATCTAATTGTTTCAAACTATTTTTAAAAAATGTTTCTTTCTGTAATTTATAATGTTCTTTCAAATCTGCGTAATTCTGGTCAGAGCAGAAATTTAAAACTACTTGTTCTTCGGCTTCTAGAAGTTTATTTCTCTCCGCCTTATCATAAATTTTCAAACCATCAAATATACACATAAAATTAAATTCATTAAAAAATATCATAGATGTGTTCTTATTATAAAAAATAGGATGTTTTTTCCAAATCATCATTTTAAAAGTCATTGTTTCTTCTATGCCATCTGATTCACTTTCTTTTTCTTCAATACTATCTTTAAATTCAAATAATTCTTTTCTGAGTTCCCAAAAATCTGTATCATCTCTGTTGGTATAGTAATGCAATAATAAAAAGTCTGCAATTTCTCTTGCTTGATTATTTGTTTCTTCATTGTATTCTAGTTGTTTTAGAAAATATAATTCTTCATCTAGATATATATCATCAAGGTTTTTCACATCAGAAATACCTTCTTCACTACTTATAGCAACGCTTTTTAGTAAATCAACTAGTTTCATCAATTGCAAAACACTTGCACCAATTGCAGTTGCTTCTAAAGGTTCCACAAAACTTTGAGACATTCCTATAGCAACACAATTCCTATTCCAAGGTTTATCTACATATCCTGGTAAAAATGAAATTTCTTTTTGAACTTCTATCTCTTGTCCAAAATAAGTTTGAAGTTCTATTTTAGCATATTCAAAATCTAAGTACCTATCATCAAATACATAACCAACTCCTATGCGATTTTGTAAAGGTATTTTCCAAACCCATCCATAATTCATAGCGATAGCTTCTGTCCAACAACTTAAATTTTCATCAACTGGTAAACTAAAAGTCAATGCAGAATTGACTGTTAGAAATGGAAACGGCCATATATCATAATCACTAAATGTAGATGTGATTACTCTTGATTGTCCTGAACAATCCATAACCAAATCACACTCATATTCATCCATATTCTTAGTTATTACCTTTTCTACAAATTCTTCTTCTGTCTTAACTACATCAAAAACGGTATCTTGTATGTAATTAACTCCACGTTCAATACAAATCTTTTTAAGATAGTTTCCTAGTAAAACGGAATCAAAATGAATACTAATTCCAGTATTGTTATATTCTCCAATTTTATTAATAATTGTTTCGATGTCAAAATCAGGTATAGTATCATCTAAGGGATAGACGTTTGCATAATCTAAAAAATCTACTGTTTCATCATTAAACACTCTATTCATAAATGAAATTTTTAACATCTTGTAAAAGTCTTCACGTTCTTTTTGTTTATTTGTATCATATTCATGTACAATCTTTTCTCCCGTTTCTTCATCATAAACATCTTCTACTTCACCTTCATTTACATCAGGCCATTCTATTTCATTTATTTTTAAAAAATTTCCGGGAAAGGGGTGATAATAATCTTCATCGGCATTCCAATTTTTAAATTTAACTCCTAACTTTATAGTCGCTTTTGTTTCTTTGAATAGTTCTTTTAGGTCAATGTTACAATCATTAAAACATTTCAATATAATAGGAATACCACCTTCTCCCACTCCAAGAACGTCAATTTCTTCACTTTCAATTACGGTAATATTTAAATTATTAAATGCGTTTTTTAGAAACAAAGCACTTAGCCATCCAGCAGTTCCGCCACCCACAATAATTATATTTTTTAAATTCATGCATTCTCCAAATCTTTATATATATCATTATTCATTATTATATATTTTAGTATATCATCAATCTTAGAATAAGTCAAGCCTATTGTATGAAAATCTACATAACCTTTTACTATGAAGTGTTTGTTTTTTAAAAATAAAAAATCTCCAGATTTTAAAGAAATATTATTTTCAAAATTAAAATGATTTATTTCATCATAATAAATTTCTGCATCATTTATAAATAACAATCCTACGTTTTTACCAAAATTAAATGATTTTTTTTGTTCATCAGAAATATTCCAGTTTTTTATAAATATATCATTTAAATTTAAAGCATTTGTTATATTGTTTATTTCAAGTTCATGCACCAATATTTTTAATAAATCTTTTATATTATGATACGTATTTATAAAATGAACGCTATCAAACTCTTTGTTGTATGTTCCAAAATTATTTAAATCAACTTCATTATCTTTAGAAAAAAATAAGTTATTTTTTTTATCTTTTACATATTCAAATACTATTTGATATGTTAATATAAAAGTTTCAATTCTTTTTAATTGTCTAAAATTATAGAGATTATTGAGTAGTATCATTAGTAAATATTTCTAGTTCATCATTAATTGTATTTGACCAAGAACAATAAGACTTTAAAACTAATTTTTTTGTTTTTATGAAATCATCATATGACAATAATTTATTTTTATTATACAAATAATAGTGTATTGAATTATAAATCATATTATAAATATGATTAAAATCATTATCAAATTTATTTAATTCGTAATTGACTTGAGTTATTTCATTTTTTTGTTGTGCTATAATTGCATATAAAAATTGATTATATGATTGATTTTTAGGAATTAAGAATTCTTTCTCAGACTTAGAATAGGAAGTATTCAAATTATAAAATTTATTTTTTATTTCTTCTGGAGGATTATTGTAATTATTTAAACCAAGTTTATTATTAGTCATGATATAATAAAAAAGAGCATCGCTCTCTAATTTCATTGTTTGCCAAGATATTTCAAAAGCATTCAAATAGTCAAAACAATTATTGTCATCAATAATCATACTATTGATAGTTTGATTAAGATATTTACTTAAAAAAACAATACATTTTAATTCTTCACCTAAAATATAATTCATACCCATATGATTTAAATTTAATGATATAAAGTTTGAATTATATTTTTTATTTATTATATATTTTTTATAATAATTACTTTCTAAATTTGTTGTTGAGTAAACTTGTTCTGTAGTTGTTGGTTGTTCAAATAGCAGATATTCTTGAATAATTGTTTTATCTCTATATGGTAAATGTACTCTTATTCCATTATCCATTACATCACAATTAATTACTGTTGGTTTTTCCTTAGTTAACGATTCATATTCTTTTAAGATAGTAAAAGGTAGTGTCTCATTAGGAATCACAATAGATTCATTATTTTCATCTTCGATAAAATTATTGATAAAATCAACAGTAGTTCCCGTATCTATTACAAAATCAACATCAAATGAATTTTCACAATTAATTTGAATTATATTTTTTATTAACTTAGTATTATAATATTTCTTTTCATCTGATATATTAAAAGATTTTATTGATTCGTCTATCCAAATAATATTATTTAAATTTTTACAAATAATATCAATAAATTCTATAAATTTATTTATGTCTAATAAATGACTTGAAGCAATAAATAAATTATCAAATTCTAACTCTGGTATATCTAAAACATCTTCTTGATTTTCTATTTTTTCCCTATTATAATAATAAAAATCATTTTCTGTATTTTCATTATAAGCTTCAATAGGAAAATAAGTTAATTTTAAAAGAGAGTTGTTTTTTAAAATATTCCACTCTAAAAAATTTTTCATCCTATCATTTAAAGGTATCTCTTTAAATGTAAAATTATTTTCTAATATACTTTCAATAAACCTTTTAGATATATTGAATGGCATAATTATATCATCATCTGCAATTCCATTAAATTTAAATGCTAAGTTAGAAGTAGTTTTTGTATTATCAAATATAGGTCGAACATCAATTTTTAAATCACGTAAAAATCCATTTAATGTGGAAGAATTATAATTGAATTTATTTAGAATTGGAGTTTTTATATGATTCGTTAAAGATTCATTATTAGTAAATATTTTAATGTTAATATTTTCATTATTGATAGCAAGACTCATTGCTATCAATCTTGATTCTAATGTATTACCTAATATTGCAATATTTTTTATTTCCACTTATTTCCCACACAAAAGCAAAATAAATAATTTAAATTATCTCTCAAAACTTCTGAAATTTCATATCCAGTAAATACGTTTATAACAACCATTGACCCCCTTTTTTGATAAAAAATATCATCAACTTTTGTTCTAACTGTATCACTTTCATACAAAGATATTTCACCACCATCTATCTTAGGGTCAAAGCTTTCATTTAAATTTATTATACCAACCAATTTTCTATCTAAGTAATTTTGATAAAAATGATTTAATTCTTTTCTAAGTGTATATGAACCATTTTTTTTATATTTTTCCAGTCTCAAAGATTCTACACTATTAATATCATAACCAAAATTTAAATTATTTGCTCTATTAAAATAATAGTAAGTATTTTCTTCAATGACTGAGACATACCCCCCTCCATACCATTGTACATCTACATTTTTGCCAACACCAGTAGTGACGTTTCCTTTGTTGTCTGTGCTACTTAAAATCATATTGAATTCATCTACAATATCTGCTAAAGCACCGGGAAACACTATATGATCATATAACATAATTTACCTCAATTTTGGACCAATAATATCAAATGTTAATAATTGCATGAAACCATAACCTATGCGTTCAATAGAAAGAGATACAAACGAAGGGTATATTAAAATATTACCTTGTTTATTATAACCATGAGTCAATGGTTTGACATCTAAATTTTGAGAAGCTTTGAAATGACCTCCATTATAACTTTCTTCATTGTTTAAAAAAACATAGCATGTTAATTTTCTATCATTTGGTTCTGGTGAGTACCATAATGTTCTCTCATGTTCCCTTAAAAAATCACCTTCTTTAAACGTCAATACTTTAATATCTTCCTCAATACCCCAAATATCATAACCATATATTTTAGAATTGCAATCAAACACATACGCTATGAGTTTTTTTTCTAGGTCTTCCGCATCATTTAAAATACACGTTTGATAACTAAATCTATCAGTACTATTTTTAAAATTACTTACAATTGATTCTTTATCATTATAAACAATATCTTTATCTATTTGTCGTTCACAAATTTCCTCACATTCTTTGTTGTTAAACACTTCTGAATATATCGTGAAACATGCTTTAGATATTGAATAATTATTCTGTTTCATCACGTTCATTATCATTCTCCTTTTTATTTTCAAGTTCACACACTTTTTGGTCTAATTCTTTTATGGAATTGAGAAGTATTGGAATCATTTGTATATATGATACTGCTCTATACTTCTGGTCTTCCACTTCTACATACTCAACTAATTCAGGAAAAACTTTTTCAATTTCTTCTGCCATAAAACCAATCTGCTCAAGATTTACATCTTCATCATTTGGTATTCCGCCTTCCATCATTTTTTGTAAATCCACACCCTTTTCGTTATATTTAAATGTTATTGCTTGAATTTGTTTAATCTTTTTTAGGGTTTCTTCTTGATTTTCGATATTCTTTTTAAGTCTAGAATCAGACCAACAATCACATGCACACTTACAAGCGCATTTACACTTACATTGACATTTACATTTACACTTGCATTTACATTTACACTTGCATTTACATTTACACTTGCATTTACATTTACACTTGCATTTGCACTTGCATTGACATTTGCACTTACAATTGCAATTTGTACTATAAGTTATTTTTAATTTATTCGGGTCTTCAATAAAACTAATTGTATATATTTTAGATACAGTGGCGCCACTAAATGCATTATCTCCAGTCGCAGTTAATTCTACACCATTTACTACCCATTTATTTGTAACAAAGGAACTCGGAATAGTTGATACATCAATATCAGTGCTTGATATTTTTTTAAAAGTTACATCTGTTCCTGTATTATCTGCAACTGTAGTATTTCCAATTTTTAATGCCATATATTCACCGTTAAGTTTATACTATTATAAGAGTACCAGTTCCTACATTTGTACCACTAATATTACTTCCTATTGAATGTGGATTTGATGCAGGACTGTGGTCTAATCTAATTTCATATGCGTTTCCACCCAAACCTACAATATTTGCAGTTAAACTATAATGGATACTCGTATTGTTATAAGTTAATTGTGTTCCACCAGCGTCATGAAAAGTATCATTTGTTGGGACTACATAATTCCCATAAGTAGAGGCAGTTTTACAAAACACAAATTCTGACCCTTTACCCATACAAAAATTTCTACTATTTAAAACCGTATCTACAACAGTACAATTATAATCAAATATATCATTAAGTGTAAATTCTCCAGAATTATTGTTGAAATATGAAGTATCTGTTGTTGGGTCTAAACCTGCAGCACGTTGACATGCAGCTATTCTAGGATTGCAAACAATTAATTGACCAGAAGTGTGTTGTTTTCCAGGTGCTAAAATATTTCTTTCCGCTTGAGTTGCATTAGCATCTAAAAAAACTAATGTGTCTCCAATACGAAAGGACATATCAACCTACTAAAATATATTTTAAACAACCATCACTAGTGTAATTACAATATCTTAAAAAATATGACCGATTATACATATCAGTATTCCAATAACATCTTCCACAATAAGAGGTTCCTGTTCTACTTGCTCCAGAAGCTCCCGCACCATAATTAGCTGGATATATATTATTTCCGAAATTACTAGTTAAGTCACCTAAAATATTATTTAATTCTTCTACGCTAAAAGGATTAAAATAAACAACATTATTTTGATTCCAAGATTCTACTCTTTTATATCCATTGTTTGAATAAGCTCCTGTTCCTGCTCTATATTTTCTTTTAGTAAGACCATCAGATGTAGTTGCTGTTTGGTGTTCTGTTAAATTTGATGAAATTACCGAAACCGCTTTTTTACATCTTAAAAAATGTTGGTCATCTGTAAAAGAAGTACTACTATTCATTCCACGTGCATATGGTGTAATAGTATCATTAAAATTTAATGTATTACTAGTAATAGATTGAAGGTCAATAATATTATTTTTTATTTTAAAGCTCATTTTAATTAACTATTTTTATTTTACGAC
>Ga0181580_10001047_pt1 | contig 21668 bp, 32 predicted proteins | sample 071ome_23_FD_132413 | JGI IMG/M metagenome (GOLD analysis project Ga0181580, IMG submission 132413) | Coastal salt marsh microbial communities from the Groves Creek Marsh, Skidaway Island, Georgia - 071403BT metaG (megahit assembly) | ecosystem: Environmental > Aquatic > Marine > Intertidal... | reverse complement strand
TCCGTCTACGTTTGTAATGACTTCGTATGTTACTGTTGACCCTTCTAAAACAAATGAGCCAAACCTTACAGGATTATCGTTAGAAAACATATTGTCTACTAATTGTTTTGCTAACTGAGCATAAATTCTACTTTCCAAGTTACGAATAAACTTTGATAGAGTAGAATTATCTAATTCTCTTTGTGCAGCTCTTTCTGCAGCTTCAAGAGCATCTTTAATTGCTTTCTTTCTGCTGTGTTCTTGGTTCTCAATAGTTAAGTAATGAGCACCAGTTCCTACTCCACTAAAAGATGGATTTTTAAATTTATGAACAATAGGCTCAGCCATTACATGCTGAGCACTAAAGTATAAAAGTAAAACTAGAATCCCTAGTAATGTCTTATTAATTATCTTTAGTTTTTTCATCTTTTTTCTCTGCCTCAATTTTATCATCATAGTGTTGCATCAGTTCTTGTCTTGCTCGATATTCCAAAACTACATTTACTTTCTGTTGTAAACGAATTAAGTCTTGGTCGAGCATTCTTACTCTATCAATCACTTTAATAAGTTGCATGTGGTGTTTATCAATAGCTGGGTTTATTTGTTCGTTAATAAATTTCCAAACGAAATAAACAAAATATCCTAGACCTACCACCATGATTGTTGGGAAGCCATATTCGGATATTAATGTTGCTATATCAAATTCCAAAGTTTAACTCATATTGTACTGGTGCATGTTTTCTAAAAACCATACATCCATCTTCATCTAACTCCAATGTAAAAGTATCACCTACATTAAGCGGTGTTCTATCAACTTTTACTTGTTGATGTGGTTCCAATTCTGTATCCACACCAATTAACTTCAACCCATTTTCAGTAATAGAAAATGGAAAATCAAAATATAACATTCAGTCTCTCCTTACGTCAACTTTCCCGTCTTCAACAAAATTTTCTGCTCTTGCAATTCTATCCGTATCAGGTCTTAAGTCTAATGCACTGCTGACTAAAAGGTCGATTTTAACAATTTCATTACTCATAGAACGAGCTCTATTTTCTAGACCCTCACTGAAAATTGTTAGAGTTTTGATACTATCAATGATTCCTTCGAATATTTGCTTAATAATAAGAAATATGAAAAATCCCATTGTTAGCGCGCCGGCAATAGGTAGCCCGACGTCTGATATCAATTGCAAGATTTGTTCCATTTTTTACTCCATTTACGAAGCTTAGGGCCTCAGATTCTATTTATAATAAAACAAATTGAAAAAAAGGTGAATTATTTTAACAAAAAGGGTTGACAAACGATACAAAACCAATTATAATATACTCATATTTTAAATAAAACGGAGAATAAATGGAATATAGAATCTTAGGAAACCAACCAGAACCAACTTTAACAAGGAAAGATATGTACATATCTGACTTTGAAATGAGACATAAATCTCAAGTAACATGGAGAAAAGGAGTTGCTTTAGTCAACGAATTTTGCTCAGCAAATCCAGAGTTTGAGGGTTGCCAATTCTTTATCAATGACCCGTTAACAGTAGGCATATATCCACAATATGCAGAAGGTGAAACACCTCACGATTTCGACGAACTAGTACTGAAACTAGAATCAATGGGATTCTACGGAAAAGCTGCTGGTTACCACACACAACAACAAGCATTTGCATTTTAATTTAAAATAAATGCAAAAAAAGGTTGACAAATCAAATCAAACGGGTTATAATAGACCCATAAATTAATGAGGAAAGGAATTATATTATGCTAACTAAATCTGAAATGACTAAAATGAATGCTCTTTTTGCTAAGGCTGACTCAAGCCAAATGAAAGAGATTTCTCAAATGTTCAACACGCAATTCAAAGCTAAAACTCAAATGGCTAAGAATAGCTTTACTGTTGGACAGAACGTATTCTTCAACGATAAGCGTGGACAGAAAATCGAGGGTGTTGTTACTAAGGTAATGATTAAAAACATCCAAGTTTCTACAGACGCTGGTTTGTGGAGAGTAGCTCCTACACTTCTAAAGGCGGTGTAACATGAATCATACTTACGCTAAAGAATGTATTGTCGAAAATGTCGACAGTGGAAAAGAGGTTGAAGCTGAAGTTTCACACTTCGTATCAGAACAAAGCTTATCGGTATACATGAATACCGTTAAAGTTAACTTCACTTATAATGCAAAGTACGGTGATTACCACGGAAGCTTTGCAGGAATGGATTTTGTGACCAAAGGTCCTAAACTATTAGGTTCTTATAGATGATTGAGATTCTACAAGAAACAACTGACTGGGGCGATGCTCCAGTTGCAAATGGCCAATATCATGTTAATCAACTTGGCCAATTGGTTGCTTATAAAGCACTAAACGGAGAGCTGAAAACATTCAAATCTCCAATGAAACAATTTTCTAAATCAAGAAGAAAGTTTAAAAAGGTAGGTGAATACAATGCGTAATGCAATCTTTACAGTAATTTTTATATGCCTAGTTGGTGCTGGATTTTATATGGGACTAAGTTCTGTTGCATCTATGCCTGATGTGCATATCAGTCACTCAACAGGTGAATGTGTAAAAGTTATTAATTATGATGAGCGTTTTGATTACACTTGCGAATCTCTACCTGAAAAATATAATCACATCTGGGTAAAATGAATATATTTGTACTTGACGAAAATCCAATTATTGCTGCACAAATGTGTTGCGATAAACATATACCCAAAATGATTGTTGAGAGTGCTCAAATGCTTTCAACAGTACACCGAATGCTCGATGGTATACCAGAAAAAAGACCATCACGTTCAGGTAAAACTATACAAACGTACTACTCTTTTGGTGACGAAAGAGATGACATGTACTATTTAGCTGTTCATAAATTCCACCCTTGTACAACGTGGACTGCAGAAAGTAAGACTAATTATGAATGGCATTACGAACACTTTCGTGGCCTAGCTAACGAATACGAATATCGTAGAAATAAAATACATGCAACGTGGAACAAACTTGGCATCATGCTAAGTAAGCCACCTAAAAATATACCAGACATTGGGCTCACTGAATTTGCACAAGCAATGAGCCATTATCCTGACTGTAAAGTTGAAGGCGACCCAGTTCAGGCATACAGAAACTATTACCATGCCGCAAAACCTTTTGCGAAATGGGATTGGGGTCGACCAGCACCTAGCTGGTGGCGCGGATATGAAGGTTACGATGGTCATTTACCATACGCAACACTCAACGAAGCGTCGTAATAGAAATATTGTTTATTATAAGTATATTAAGGAGGCACTAATGGCAATGAACCAAGATATGGTTAAAACTTTAATGAAGGAATGTACCGACGGTAGTTTAGATACTGAAACGGTATTATATGCTGCTCTAAGTAAGCTTGATGAACTAGGTGAAAATTTAGTTTATGATTTAGCTATCGAGCAGAAATTTATTTCTACAGAAGATTTTGTTCCTGATGCAGATGAAACAGATATAATCGAAAAAGAAATAGATGAAGATGTTGAACTAACAGCTCAACAAAAAATTATTGAAAAAGTTTTAGCAAGATACGGGGATGTCTAAGTGGATACAACTCAATTTATCATAACATCAATAGTTTTTACCATTGCTGGTTATTTGATGGCAAAGACTGATAAAAGTAAAGCCTCACTTTCAGAAACTAAACGCATTACTCAAGAAACAATTAATACCCTTATTAATATGGGCTACGTTAAAACTCGTGGCACAGGAGCAGAGCAGGAATTAGTTCGTTACGACGAAGAATAAACTTGCCCCGTTCGTCTAGTGGTTAGGACACCGGGTTTTCATCTCGGCAACAGGAGTTCGACTCTCCTACGGGGTACCAACACTTTATATTATGGAAAAATTTATACAACTTTTAAGAGAAATAGTTTGGTGTTTAACTGGACTAGGTGTATTAGCTATGATTATATTATGGACCGAAGGTGCTTTTGCTAATACATGTTTTAAGTTACTTATGGCAGCTCTGTGAAAACTGAAACTAAACGTATTCATAAAGAAACAGCAACACAAATTGCAACTGGTTTAGCTGTAAACTATCCACTCAATTTGTTCTTGCTCTGGATTTATATTGAGAAACTCGGTATAACAGACCCAATCAAATTGGGTACTTTAGTTACTCTTGTAATGACAGTCGTAGCATACACTAGAATATTTCTTTTACGCTCATACTTTTCTAAGAAGTATAGTAAATGAAAATAGGAACTCGTAAATCAGACTTAGCGATCGCCTATACAAACAAAGCTTTAAAACATTTAGAGCTTGATTTAGATATCGTACATATCGATTCAACAGCCGACCTTAATCCTACAACATCCATTGAAGAAATGGGTGGCAAAGGAGTATTTACAAAAGAGATAGAACAATCACTTATAGATGGTGACATCGATATTGCTTGTCATGCGTTTAAAGATTTGACTCGTGATAATGATGATAAATTAGAAATCGCCTGTGTATTACCAAGAGCAGATTTTAGAGATGCACTCATTGGTAATCATATTAATCCAAGAACAATTGGCACAAGTAGTCCTCGCAGAATTTGGCAATTAAAAGAATTATATCCTGGTGCAGAAATTGTTCCTATTCGTGGTAATATAGATACTCGAATTGCTAAACAAGAAAATGGCGAATATGATGCTATTGTTTTAGCAAAAGCAGGACTTGATGCGATGGGAATTACTATTAAAGCAAGTCGTATATTTGGTACTGCTGACATGATGCCTGCACCTGGTCAAGGTGTAATTGCTTTACAAACTCGTAAGGGCGATCAAAGTATTAAACAAATACAAAACAAAAATGATATGGAAACGTGGTATTGTTGTATGGCAGAAAAAGAAATGCTTAAAACAATAAACGGAGATTGTCAAACACCGATTGGTGCATTAACCTATATTGACGGAGAGAATATCAGAATGGTAGCTAAAAACTTTGAGAATGGTAAATTAGCCTATGAAGAAGGTCATCTAGATTCATTTAAGACCATTGGAATCCGAGTCGGTATGTCACTATTATAAAAAAGGGCCATGACTGGCCCTCTTCTATTTAATTCTAGTAATTACTTTTCAGTAACAAACTCATTTAATTTTCGAGCAAGACTAATAACAGCTGCTGCTGATATTTTCTTTACTGGAATTGGTTTGATATCTTCTGGATTATTCATGTTATGCTCTTGCACAGCTTGAATTTCTCTTTCGATATTACTGTACAGAATTCCTTCTGCTTGACTTAATAGATTTGCTCTGATTTCAAAGCCTGTTAAATTTGACATATTTTTCTCCTGTGTGTGTATGTGTGTCATGTACATTGCTGTACCTATTATTTATAACAAATTCCAGACAAAAAAAGAGGAGCCCGAAGGCTCCTCCCAAAGATACAACTAATTTATTATTAGAATAAGTTAGTTACACGTACTCTTCTGTAGTACTTGTTAGTATCGTTAGTTAATGCACCAAGACCTTGGCTAGATACATCACCCTGTGCAAATGGATTAGCAACCATTCCATAACGAGTTTTGAACCCGATTTTTGGTTGGAAGCTATTCTCACCAACAGCACGTACCATTTGTAATGGAACGTATGGGCAATAGAATAAACCAGCGTCGAAAGCGCTTGAACCTTTGTAGCCAACTACTAAGTAGTTTGAGCCAGCAAATGGGTCGATATATACTCTGAATCTTCCGTTAAGAACACCAGCAAAAGTATTACCTGTGTCATCAACTTCTAAAGAGTTAGAGTTAAGAGCAGGAGCGTAGTCAAGTACACCAGCCATTTGTAAAGCAGAAGCAACGTCTGAAGAACAAATAACGATGTTACCTTTCCCTCTACGAGTTCCCTTTGCAATAGCGTTAGCTTCTTGTTCAACTTGGAACATTAAGCCTTTGAACTTCTCTACAGACCATCTACCATTCGCATCAACGTCTAAGTCAAATACGCCTGCGTTTGCAGTGCCAGGAGCACCAACTTCTGCAGTGTTATGGATAGTTCTAACAACTTCACGGTTGATTTCTGTTAAGATTTCAGTTTGAAGAATGTTAGCAAGTTCTGTTTCAGCGTCTAAGCCGTGAACAGCTCTTAGGTCCTGAGCAAGCTCAGTTGTGTATTCAGCTTTTAAAGCTCTTGTCTTCGCAGCCACTGTAACTTTCTCAATTGAGAATGCCATTTCAGCGTATGCGTCACCAACACCATCTCCTAAAGCTTCACCAGCGCCTGTGTCAAGACCTGTACCAGTCGTGATAAGTGCTGTGTTAGCATTTGTCAATGTGTTTGCGTGTGTACCAGTACCAGAGAAGTCTGTATCAGCTTCGTTATAGAAAGCTTCGTCTCCGCCCTGTGAACCGTATCTAGCTCTCATCGCAAAGATAAGACCTGTAGGACCAGTCATAGGCTGGACACCACAGATGTCGTATGCGATTAAGTTAGGTACTGCTCTACGTACTAGTGAAATCAAGATAGGGTCATAACCAGCTGTTGGACCAGCTGCTGCATTACCTGGAGATACAGTTGCAGAGAAACCACCTGTGCCAGCATCGTTAGTTGGTGCTGCCTCAGAAAGAAGTGATGTCATATTTGCAGACAAGTCACCTGTTTCTGAAAGTGCTCTTTCTGTATTCTCAAGGATAGTAGCGGTTACTGCCTTCTTGTGTGAGTCAGTAATTGGCGAAAAAGATTCGTGCTCTAGGATAGGGCCCCACTTTTCTACCAATGCTTGATAATTACTCATAGTAATTCTCCCTTTTTTAGTTAATATTAAATTATTTTAACCAATTTAATTATTCTTATTGCTTTTTCTGCTTAGCATTGAATGCTTCAACTAGAGCATTAATAGAAGTGTAATCAGAAGCTGGTTTAGTTACTTCCTGTTCTTCTAGAATAATTTCGTCTTCTTCGACATCCTCTACTTTAGGGGTGGCAATTTTGCCTTCGCTAAAGAAGGATTCCTTGATTACTGAAAGATTTGAAGTATAATCTTCGATGTCTTCCACGTCAAGCTTTTCAGAAAGTACTTTAAAACGCTCTACCTGATTTTCAGATAAGCCTTCTGTCATACTCTCAAATACTTTTTCTGCTTTCATAGATGAGATAGCAGCTTTAAGCTCAATGTTCTCATTTACGAGACCATTACTACCTTCTTCTAATTCAGCAACTTGTTTTTCTAAACTGTCAACTACATCAAAAGTGTCTTCGTCAATCTCGATGTTGTGCTCGTTGAATAGGTCTTTAAGACCACCGAGTAAAGATTCAGCCATTTCAACTTTAATTCCAGCTTCAACAGCAATCTTGTTCTCTTCCATCCACTCACCAACAACGTAGTCAAGATACTTGTCTACATTTTCGACAACGTCTTTCATACGATTTTCGATAGCTTCTGATAATTCAGTTTCTAACTTTTCTTCTAGCTCTTCTTTTAAAGACTCAGTCTTTGTTGCAACTTCTTCGTTAACAGCTGCTTCGAATACTAGCTTAATATTGTTCTTAAATTCATCTGAAAGATCGGTACCTTCAAAAATTGATTCGATTGAAGATTCAACCTCAACAACTTCTTCTACAACTTCTTCCGCAACTTCTGTTTCTTCAGCAGTTGGTACTTTCTCACCGGCTTTTTCTTGGCCAGGAGTCTTTACATCTGATTTTTTGACTTCGACTTCGCCTTTTGAAGACTTCTTCTCTTTATTGTCACCACCTTCTGGAGTTACAGGTTGTGGTACTTCAGAGTAGCCGTCATCAGCAACGAATTTTTTCTTGTCGTCTGCCATAATTTTCTCCTTTTAATACTTGTTTAAATACAAATTAAATCTGATAGTAATATTTATTACTTTATTTATTTCCCAAAGAACGAACAAATGCTTCAAGCATTTTTGCCGCCGTTGCTTCGTCAATTGTTCGCACTACACGATTAACCTTTTTCTCTACTTCTTCAACAATTTCTTCGATGACTTCAGCTACTTCCTGAGGCCTCCAAGATGAAGATGCAATATCGTAATAATACTCTCTGTTCTCCATAATGCCATTCACAAACGCATTAGGAGCTGATGGGTCGGTTACAATATCCACTGTTGCCAAATGAAAGTCTTTTTGAACTTCCATTACACCATCTTTCAATTGTTTAACCGAACCTAACCCTCTTGTTGAAACGCCAATTTTAACACCTTCATCAAGTAGAGATTTTACAATCTCTCCCATAGGTGTTGATAAGATTTTTGCTTTACCGTAAAAATCATTACCTTCGCGTCTCATTGATGTAATTAAGTGTGAAACTCTGTCACCATTAATTGTTGGACCGTCTGGATGTCCCAGTTCTCCAAGTGCGCGTTTATTTTTGATAAATTCTGTATCATAACGCTTCATCTCTTTTTCAAGAGTTTCGCTTGGATATGTTCGTCCATTTCTATTTTTAATGTCACCTTGCATGAAGATACCTTCGATAAAGTGGGACTTAGTTCCGTCCTCTTTAGCCTCGGTAATTACTTCAAGGTTTTCATTTAGTTCTGTAATAAGTTTCATATTATCACCTTAATTAAATATCTTTAATCTATTTATTAACTTATGGTACACCATTAGCGTTTTTATTGTCGTAGAAGTTTTTGTTCAACTCTCCACGTTCAACAGTTTCCCCTGCTTTTCTTACTCTAACGTAAGTATACTGAGCGTTTCCGCCAGTTGGAGTAAATGTTCTAACTCCTGCAGTTGTGGTTCCGTTTGCATCACTATATGTATTAGATGCAGTTGCGGTATTTTCATATTCCCAAATACCGTTTGAACCTGGGACGCTAACCCATGCCATAATTAAATTCCCGCTTTAGTAGCGAATTTTAGGATTTCATTGAATCCTTTTTTGTCTGTGTGTAACTGGTCTTCCATCTCTTTCTTATTTTTTGGATTTAATCCATTGAGCATTCCATTTAGATGTTCTGCATCTGAATGGTCAAGTTTAACAACTTCACCGCTCTTAAGTTTGAGACTGCCAGGTTTAAAATTTGCTTCGTTTACCTCTTCTGACATCTCATATCCAACTTCCTTAGCAAGGTTTGGATGGATATCAGCTGCGTCGTCTTTGTCTCCATCATAATGGAATACAGCAAATTTCCAAACATCCTTAGCATCACCACTTACGAAAGCCATGTCATCACCATGCATTGAGATTTTTACATTAAATCTTTTTTCGTGAGATTCTTTCGTTTTGTCGTCGCCGATATAATCAACGTCGATTTTAGCTTCGCTTAATAAGAATGCTTCTGTAATTGTTTTTGTTTCTTCGATACCTTCATACATGCTATTCATGATGTTGTCAACTTCAGTTTCATCTGGGACTGTAATGTCATCGTCGTTATCAACACCTAAATCGTCGTCTTGTTCAATATCTTTCTTAACAACTTCTGAACCTTTAGCATATGCATATAATGATTTAACATTACCAAATACTTGTGCTAATTTATTCTGCCACCATTCTTCTGGGTCCATATCTTCAGCACCAAGATATTCCATAATCTCTTCAGATGCATAACAGATAAAGTGTAATTGCTTCATCATCATAGATACTTCTTCTTGGGGACTCTCAAGAAGGTCTTCTGTATCAGATACTTTTTCAATTAGTCCTTTAAAAGTTAATTTTGTTTCGTCGATATTACGAGGCATCTTAAATGGTTTAGCTTTAGCTGCAGCTCCACCATCATACTTTTTCTCGTCGTCACCAGCTTTGGTATCTGCTGGGCGCTCTTTTTTCGTTACGCCTTTAATTTCACCAGTATGAACATAATCAGGAGCAACGGGGTGCTTGATTAATTCAATCTTATGCTGGTCTTTAAAAGCTTTCTCTTCTGGCGACTTTGGTTGTGCCACTTCAGAGAGGAGGTCTTTAAAGTTCTTCATATTTAGTCCCTATTTAATTTAATTCGTTATAATTTATTTATTTCAAAAAGGATTCTCGTCTGCGCCTTCATCGTCGATAGGCTCTTCTGCCTTTTCTTTTTCAATTTGGTCATTCATCTCGCTAAACTCTTCTTCGCTTAGCTGCAATATGTTACGAATAACCCATTCTCTAGAATAATATTTTCCAATTTGGTCTTCGATATCTCTTAGTGTACTCATACGTTCACGTAGTATCTCAGACTGTTTCAATTCGTCGTAATAATTATCCTTAGCAAATTCATATCGTATATCGTTACGAATTGCATCAAATTCATCAGGGGTTAAAATACCCTTGAGAATAAGCTGTTTTTCTAAGATAATATTAAATAACCAAGAAAAACGCGTTCTAATTCTTTTGATGAACTTACCAAATTTTAGTTCATCTCTTGTTATTTCTGAAGTTCTACCAAATGATGCCTGTGTTTCAGGCTCCAAACGTGTTAAAGGTACTTTCAACGCTTTATATAGTTTACGTTGGAAGTACAACATGTTTGTATCATCACTTAAGCCTTGAGCACTGCCTCCAGCTAGTGTATCAACTTCAGTTGTTCGTTCACCACCTCTACGTGGGAACCAAAAATCTTCAGTCATTGTCAACATTTTACGTGAGTCACTAATTTCACCAGTTGACGAATTATATTGTAACTTATTCTTATGTCGAGTCATCATATCTCTTAGATACTGCTCGGCCTTATTCTTAGGCAAGTTACCTACATCAATATAAAAAATTCTTCTTTCGGGTGCTCTTGTTAATGTGTAAATAACAGTCGCATCTTCTAACATACGAAGTTGGTTTAACGGCTTTATCGCTGGATGTAAATGAGATAATACTAAACTGTTATTCTCATTCATTAAACCCGATGTTACTCGAGCTATACTGTCTTTAGCGATTCTAAAACCTACCGTGCTTCCTGAAGCACTAGTTGCACCAAATCCATTGTCTGAGTACATATAATACTCATTTTTAATCTTTTTAGTAGGATATCCACTATGTGGGTCCTTACTCTTCTTGTCAACTTCTCGTATTAATTTTAATTTACGAGGGTCGCAATAACGAAGTTCTTGTATACCCTTTTTAATATTCTTAGGGTCAATTATAATATGGTAGTTTAATCTACCATCAACGTAGAATTTGTGAAACATATCGTAACCATTGTTTGCCATATCTAGCATAGCAACGATATTACCAAATTCTTCTACGATGCGATTTTTTACTTTATCTGGTAAATCAGTTTCACCAAGAGTAATCTCTACAACGCTTTCGTCCATTTCTACTGATATCGCTTCGTTAACGACATCATCTACAGCCTGAGCAATTTCAGGTTGCATAGCCATATTACGATATTTTGTGATAAGCTCAGATTCCGACTTAGCGGAACCTTCCATATCCAATATCGTACTATAAAAACCACCAAGGGAATTACTAGAAACAGTAATTGCCCCATCATCATTTTGAGGTGCCACAAATGAAACTAAATCTTTATTCGTATCATCTTGTGGCCTCGTTATTTCAAAGCCAAAAATTTTCATGTTATATACCTAAATTAGGTTGTTGGGATTCCAGTTGAACCTTCAACACGCCAGAAGTCATAGCTGAACGTTACCGTAAATTCTTCGATAGTGTCAACTGTTGACCAATCCATAGTGATTTGGTCTACCTGGGTTGGATACATCCCTTCAAAGACGTATGTTCTAATTGCGTCTCCATCTTTACTATATTGTGTAATAATACCATTTGATTTATAGTCTTGCGGAAGTGCACGTAGGTTACTATCGTGAGTATTGATAGCGTTCATCCACGCTTCCATTCCGTTTCTTACTATAAAGTCTTCGTCGTTTATAATTGTTACAGTCCAATCTGCAAATGTTCTATCACCTGCATACTTAATCTGACGACCGAAGTAGTTAGTGTTAAAGGACCCTACGGTAGATGCTGGAATACCAGCTGCTCTACACATAAATGGAACTTTAAAATCTGCTTCTGGGGCGACAGGGTTAAGGATTTGAACTTGGAACAGACTAGGACGTGCACCACCACCAACTAGTTGTGATTTAAATTCATTAATATTAAATGCCATGTTCGTATTCTCCTTTTATACTATTTATTAACCGATTGAGCCAACAATTTCTTCAAACTCAATTCCGCTTCGTGTCGCCACAAAGGTTAACTCAATAACGTTGATTGACCTTGCAGGTTTAATAAAGATATTAGCTTTAAATTTACCTTGGTCAACAACTGCAGGTGTATTTACTGATGCATCAGCTATTACTCTGAAATCAATAATTCCTCTACGCCCTTGAATTTCTCTTAAGAAAGGTTCGACGATATTCTTAAACTGTGTTTGAGAAAACTCGTCATTCAGTTCAAATAAGAATGATTGAGCTGCATTTGCGATCGCCTTTTCAACAGAGATAAACAATCTACGAACATTCAGTCTGTCAAATGCGCTTGGTAAACCTAATCCAGTCTTATCACCAAATAGTACAATACCTTGTCCTACTTGACTCATTACTGGGTTAATATCTTTGCTGTATAATTGGTCACGTTGAGCTTTATTAGGGTTAAACGCGAGTTTAACAACATTCTTAATTACGCCCTTACGGAAGCCTGCTGGAGATTCAAAAGGTTCAACTCTTGAAGCAAGTCCTGCAGTATCACCATTTAATGGTACATATCTGTATACATCGTTGTACTTGTCATATCTGTACTTATATCCAGAATCCATAAAGAAGTATGAACTATTTTGTAAAGCGTTTCTGTATGCAATTACATTAGATAGTTTTGTATTTGTTTTGTTTTCGTCAACAACAGCTTCCTTAGAAGGTGAGATGAAAGCAACAGCGTCTTTTCTATAATCTGCAATATTACTAATAATGTAATTTGCAAGATTACCAGAGTTATCACCCTTACCTTGTAATACGAAAGAAACATCAATTTCATTTGAGTTCTTAAATAAATCGTATCCACCTGCTAAAGGCCCGAGAGTTGTAGCAGATTCAGAAGTACCATCGGTACCTAGTGCTAAACTTTCGTATGTGCTTGATTGTGCTGATGCTTCAAAATGTGTTGTATTAGCAACTTCTACCCAACTTGATTTATTTAAAATTACATCTTTATAGTAGTTTGTTGAACCATCAGAAAGTTTTGCAGTTGAAGTTGTTGAAACATCTTCGTATAACTCTAATGCTGCGCCTGTTTCACCTGAAATATCTCCATCTTCATCAATTACGATAACATGATAGTTACCAGATTGTGGAGCTCTACCAAATAAGCTGTGGTATTTCCATTTGCGGTTAAGTGATAATTTGTTTAAATCACTTTCTGCTAATCTGTATGAATTACCTAAACCGATTGTATATTGATGTGATACAATTAGTGAAGTATTTGCTGTAGGTGTACCATCAGATGCAAGAGTTGCTTCAGTAAAACTTGTTACTGGAATATCTTGATATCCAACAGAATCATTACCGATTGTGATGATATCATCAACTTCAAATTCGTTAGAATCTAAAGCACTTGCAGGTACTACTTCAAATACAACTTGTGTTGCGTTAAAATCTAATGTTTGTGAAATTTGTGTGTTACCTGTTAATTTACTAGCAGATACGTCTCCAACAGCAATTACATCAGATTCGAATTTATCAGACTTAACATATCCAACTTCTAAAGAGTTACCTAGAGCTCCTGGATATTTTGCGTCGAATGCGCCGAATGTATGTAATTGTGTATTTGCACTTGATGTATCTGATGCCGATGCTTTAACAGCACCATTGTCTACTCTAGCTACGTAAAGAGCATTAGCATATGAAAGGTAATCTGCTGCTACAAAGAATGTTTCGTAGTTATCGTTGGTTGGTGTACCAAATCTTGCTACTAACTCATTCTCTGAAGAAACAAGAACTGTTTCGCCTACCGGACCCCATCTAAAAACACCTGCAATAGCGGCAGGTGGCGTTGCGATGGCAGGAACCGCTGCTGATGCGTCCACTTCACGAACTATTACCGAAGGACTTACGGAAAAAGCCATATTATTTCTCCTTTAAAATTATCTATTTAAAATCTTAGTCTAAAAATTAGTTATCACTGTTATTATTTATAATATTTAGCATTTATCAGATTTGCCATGATTCTCTTACGAGGTCAAAACCATCATCGTCAGGAATATCTCCTCCATCATCAATAAAACCAAATGGTAACAAATCTTGCTCTATTTGTTCCTCTGTTTTCTGTCTTAAACGCATCATTGTATTAATATCAGTAAGGTCTTTAAAAAACGTTTGGTCTGTTAACCATGAAAAGATAACTAAATTCATTACCAAATCATCGTGTGCTCCAGATTCTGCTTCGTAAGAAGACCCTCTTTTACTAAATCGTGATAACTCTTGTATTGTGTTATAATCCTGTAAAATAAGCTGATTTTGTTCAATCAGCAATTTTAATATAGAACAACCGATACTTTTAACACTTTTTGTTGTTCTTATTCCATTATCTACTCTTTTTCCAAACCCGCTTGAAATTCTTTTTCCAGACCTTCCAGCATTTTCAGTATAAAGAAGATTCTCATACCCATAGTCCATTAAGAGTACATCAGATACTTGTTCACCGATATCGTTGATTTCGATAAGTATTGCACTCTCATTGTACATTAATCCTATTCTATATATAATAGCTGCGAAATCCACCGGACTTACAGTGTTATCTCTATAGGTACAAACCTGTTTATAAGGCATTTTTGTGATATCTATTACATTAAATGTACTATAATCTAATCCTTTACCACGAGATACGTCAACTGTCATAACATAAGTATGACCTTCTTTTGCAGCTTGATACTGTGTTATTCCCTCACCCTCTTGTATTGGTCGAGAATAAGCTAATTCTTTTAATTTGGAACCATCAATAAGAGTTCCTGAGCTACCTAAAAATTGGCAGCAATATTCTTGGTTAAATTTTTCTTGGTCAAAATCTAATGCTTCAAGTGTTTCATTTTTCCATTTTTCATCACGGCCAGGAACATCGGTCCACATAACTTCAACAAACTCATAACCATTGGTGCCTTCTCTTGCACCTTTACATGTTTTCCAAAAATGATTTAAACCATTAGGTGTTGATGTCATTAATAACTTGGTTGTTTGACCAGATGATATTGTTGGATAAACTGAAGCAAAGAATTCATCAAATCCTTCAATAAACGCAACCTCGTCCAAATACAGGAATGAGATTGATTTACCACGAATAGCACTTGATGTCGTAGTACCAGCATAAATCTTACATCCATTTTCTAAAGATATATTACCTTTGTTCCATTCTTCAATGCCTTGCTGCATCCATTTAGGTAATGCTTCATAAGCAAGTTGTACTCTACCTAATACTTCACGAGCTGCATCTCCTTTATTAGCAAGAATTGCAACTGTTTTAAATTCGTTAAAAAGAATATAATGAAGAATTACAGCCACTGCTGTAGTTGTTTTACCACTCTGGCGAGCAGTTAATACAGCAACACGACGACTCTTTGTAATCTTTTCTGTTATCTCTTTTTGATAATCATACATGTCAAGTGGAACAAATCCTTTGTCCACATGTACAATCTTAATATACTTTTGTGCAAAATATATTGGGTCCTCGGCGCATTTCATATACTCCTTAATTTGCTCAGGTGTATACTCAATTTGCTCGTTAGAACGTTTGAGATAAGTATTTCCTAAATAACCGTTAGTCACCTTCGCCCTTTATCATTTTAAGTAAATCTGCAGTAGATACAATAAGATTATTATTTGTTACTTCTTGTTTTGCAGGATTTGCTTCTTCTTTAGCATATCTCTTTTTAGTACTCATTTCAACATAATCTTTATTTGCATCAAGTAATGTTTTCATTAATGTAGATACAACTTCAAATGCTCTGGGCGATTCTGATTGTTTAGCAATTTCGACCATTTCTTTTACTGAGTCATCTCCTAAACTAATAATGTTTTCAATATTAGCTTTAGCTAACTCAATGTCTTTTAAATTTTCTTCAGCACCATCATCGAGTACAACAGGATGTTGGATTGGTTGTTCGGCAGGTAAGTTTTCAACATCATCATTAGTAGAAAAAGCGTTGATAGGCAAATCAGGCAATTTGTCTGGATTTAATTCGTCCAGCTTTTCTTGCTTTTCTTCGTCATGTACATCGTTTAACGATCTCATATTCAGTGCCTGTGCTATCTTATCATCGCTCATATACTATTTATCCTTCTTTAGTCATCTTCCAATCACCGTCTGTATTGACCCAAGCACAAGCTTTTCGTAAACCAGATGTACTAAACCTATGGTCTCGTTTATTAAAGAAGAGTTCGATGTCTCGTTTGCGACAGATATCTTTACCAGTAAATTCTTTATCTCTATATTCATCACCTAAAATACGAACATCAATATGATACAATTCCAAAATGTCCATAAGGTCTTGCTCAGAATTATAAGGAATAATCTCATCAACATAGCTTACAGCTTTAAGCTGGGTATATCTTTCTACGATTGTTTGTATAGGTGGGTTCTTTTCTTTAGGTCTATCTAATGCAGGGTCCATTTGTAATCCTACCATTAAATAATCACATTGAGCTTTAGCATCTCTTAACATTTGTACATGACCAGCATGTAATAAGTCAAATGCGCTACATGTAAAACCAATTCTCATAATATTCTCCATTATATTTGTTCGCCATTATATATTATAACACATTATTTCGTGTTTGTCAACCTTTTTATGCAGTTGGTGCTGTATTTGCAATTCCGTCTGCGTAATCCCAATCATCATCATAATCAATTAAGCTATAATCAACTGACAGCTCTTGGTCTGTAGTTGCTACATTATTTGCTGTCATACCTGGTTGTAAAGTATAGAATTCTTCAGGTTCTGTATTTGCTGTAGAATCTGTAGCATATCGTACATCGATAAACTTAATAATTCCAGACTCTTTTTCGGGTCCAAAGAAGTATGCTTTCATTGTAAAGTTTAAAGTATATATGATACTTCTTCGTTCGTCAAAGTTTCCTTCGTATACTTCGTCCATTGACACACCATTAAGTACTAATGGAATATCAAGTGGTTCTAAACCTTCAATTAATCTTACTGTTCTTGTATAGTCTGGATTAAAGAATGGAATAATTTGTTCTAATAGTTTTACAGCATCCTCTTGGTATTTAGTCATAATATACAAAGAGAAATCTAAATTATATGGTGTTGCGCCATAAACAAATTTACGACCACCTGCTGTATCATCAACTACAGTTTTTCTTATTTTACTAATAGGTGATAGCTTACGGTCAGAATCATATTGCATATTCGTAAGTTCAAATGACATACGAGGTAGTTGAATTGCTGCCTTAGCTTTAAAATCTGGATTCTGTTCAAGTCGAGATAATATCTTTTGGAATGGTGCATAAGAGATTGGAACAATCATTGATTGTTGTGTAACCCCACCATTATCGACTCGCTTAACTTGCAGCTGATTAAAATAAGTACCAAATAGTGCTACGTATTTTCGAGTTGTTGCGTTATAAAAATAATTTGCTATAGCCATTATGAGTCGCTTATGTTAATATTCTCTGTGAATGGATCGCTTTCAGAGAAGTCGAGAATATTATCCCCTTCTTGTTCGAATGTAAAGTTATCTGCTAAGCTGTCAGTTCCTACAGCATCAGGATGTGTATTTGATAAGTCAGCAAGTGTTGTAGTTACTGTAGTATCAATCTTGTCAAAATAATCATCAATGTTTGGATGTCCAGTATTAAATCTCTGTCCGCTGTATTCGATGAGCTCACATCTCATATCATAAACTTGTAATGCACCTGTTTGATAGAATACGCTTTCATGCTCTACGAATTTAATCTCAAACATTTTTTCGTTGAGCGGGAAGTAAATTAAATCGCCTTCGTTAGGTCGTATCATTTCAACAACTTCACGAGTAACATATCTTTCAAATGTTCTATTTGCTACACTGAATGTTATGCTATCACGAATTTGTAAACCGAATTTAGAAAGGAAATCACCTTCTCCTTCAAAGCCATCAACATTTTTAACGTAGGCTTCAAATTGAAATACTTCGTCGTATAATGGTAGGTCGTCTTCGTTTAGAACTTCATCAACAGCACCGAGCGATCGCTTAACGTATATAACGTCGACTCCATACATTTTGATACTCTCGATAACTAAATCATCAATTAAATTTTGCTCGTTGAAGTTATCGTAGTTTCTAAAGAATACGTTTGTTGCCATATCACTATGTTATCCAATAAAGTTGTAGGTCAGTGGTTGGTAAGCTCTAATTGCTTCTTCTTCCATTTTTTCTCTTTCTGCTCTTGCCTCTGAAAGAATTTGTTCACCATTAAATGATACACCACCTACAAGCTGCATATTGCTGAACTTAGTTAAATTGAGTCCCCATTGTTCTCTTACAAGAACAGTAGCATAATTTTGTAACCATCTGTCACCCCAAACATCACCGTAAGTTGCTGGGTCAATTACATCGTAAGCTTCAATAATAATGTACTCACCGACTGTAAGAAAATCATTGTTGACGTCGATATGTAATCTGTTAACATGTTTGTTATAACGAATCATTGGTTTACCTACAAGAATTTCTTGTAAGAACTGAAGATGACTCATTGCCATATAATAATTCTGAACGTTATAACCTGTAATATCTTCAATGTTATTTAAAACAAATTGGTATTGAACATTAAAGATGCCTGAACCAGTTGAAAGATTTGTTGTTAATGGGAATATACCTGAAATACCTAAAAGTCCATCTGGTAAAGAGATATAGCCATTCTCTCTATCTCCTTTTGTTACAGTTGTAATAGTAGCTGTAACTCCAGAGTTTGTACCTGTTACTGTTTCGTTTGCCTGGAAAGGAATTAATTCTTTATGACTAAGAGAGTCATATCTTAGTGTTGTGCCAGTAGAATCTTTAGAAACTTTAGCAGTAGCACCTGATGTTCCACCAGTTACTGTTTCGCCTAATACGAAATTACCTGCAACTGCAGCATCAAGTTCTAATACACTACCTGTAATTTGGTGTTTGAGATAAACTTGTTGACTTCCGTTGTAGTGGTAATCTCTCCAAAACGATACTGCTTCGTCAACACGGTCTTCTACCTGTTCTTCAGAAACGTTAACTTCTATGACAGGCGCACCAATTTTTCTAAGGATATAATCCTTGAAAAGTTCTCTTGTATTTGGTATTGCCATTGTTTTTCTCTTTTACCTATATTATAGTATTTATTTGTTAAGTCGTCTCTGCAAGAGTTCTAATATTGATACCTATTTCTTTTATTTTTGTATCGTTATAACCAGATGCTCTTATCCAAAACTCAAGTTTTCCATCAGTATTGTGTGTAGCAGAACCAGTACTTCCACCTGTAAAAGCAATTTGTTGTATTACAGAAAAGTAAATATTGGTTTGGCCACTTACTGATACCCAACCAGTATCACCTGATGTTGTTACTGCACTACCATTTAAATTTCTTAAAGGAACCGTTTGACCACCAGCGTCTTGTGTAGTTCCACTCCAAACAACTTTCATGTGAGATATTGTTACACCACCACTTGTGTTATTTTGATATCCTAATAAAGGAGGTAGACTTTGTATTACTGAATAATACGTATCATTGTTATATACTTCTTGATAGGCACCTACTGTATATGTGTAACCGTCACTATCTCCACTGACCTGATCGCCTGGAGACCAAGTCGACCCTAGACCATAACCACTTCCTTCATGTACGTTCGTACCATTCCACATAACGTCATCTCTCATCGTATCATTAAAACCTTCGCCATCAATAACTTGAAGTTCTCTTACGCCGTATGTGTATGTTGATAAGCTTCTATTATATTGTGAGGTAGAAACATACCCAGTCCTACCTGCAAATGAAGTATTTCCTGAATCGCCTCTAGCAACTGCTAGGTCTTGTTCAAATTCACCCGAAGAATAACTATCATCTTGAAGAAGAATGTATGCAGAACCACCAAAACATCTGAATATTATATCTATATCATTTCTAGAAGTTGAATTACCTGGCGCGTTTGTTAACGTATTGGTATCACAATCTACAGCGTCACCACTAGAAAAGTCTCTAAGTAAATCTGTAGTTAGACTTTCTGGAATATCGTTAGATATTCCACCATTTTCTTTTGGATATTTTGCTCCACCTGATATGTTAAAATAATGTGTTGCCATGATATCTCCTTAAGCTAATCCTACGTATTCGCATTCATAATATCCAGTCGCTTCTATATTTGAACCAGCAGAGTCAGATGCAATTTCAACTTTCATAATCATATTTTCATCAGCATATGTTGTAAGGTTCCTAGCATCTCTTACTCTAAAATCTCTATTACTTGATAATGCTATCCAACTATTTAAAGTATCACTATCTGAAGTACTTAAGTTTGTTGTTCCTCCAAAGTTTGTTACTCTAATATAGTATGTTTGTGATGGTGTAATATTGTTCCATTTAGATGACGAATGTAAATATATTCCGTTTCCGCCTACATTATAAACGCTTTCATATTTGTAAATATTACCGTCTGCACCAAATCTCCAACCCATTATAAGGTCGTGATTATTAGTAGTAGCTCTGTCAAAGAAACTTTCTGGACTAGATGTTGTTCCTTCAAGTGAAACATTTTCTGTTGGTTGTGTTGATAGAGCATCGAACCCTATTGCAAATGCGTCTATTCGCGAACTACTAACGCAGTAAAAATGTATTTGCCATCTTCTATAAGTAGACCATGTTGGTTCTGTATTGTCTTCCCAATTAATTGCTGACGGCCATGTAGGTGTATAAGGAGTAGTAGATGTATCTAAAATTAATATTGCTGATTTACCTTCTGCTTCACCCGAGAAAGTAAAAGTAGTTGCAGCGGTTAAAGTGCAAGTCATAAATGATTGAGTAAAATTAATATTATTTGTTACAGCATAAGTTTTAGCAGAATAACCACCACCAGCTGATATATCAGCATCAGTAATATTTACTAATTGCCTTTGGTTGTTTATTACATCTGTTCCTATAATTTTAATAGCCATTATTCTTCACCCAACGTTGTTTTTCCAGCTAATTTGCGTAGAAGATTTCTTCTTTCTGCATAAGTATCTTCTTTATTATCATGCTCTGGAATAATATAAAATTCTTCTATATGAGTATTAGCTTCTGCGTTAAAAATTTTAACTGGTATTGTTTCGAAATTTCCTGTCTTTGCCATTAGCTTGCCCAACTTGTTGATACGATACTGATTTCGTTACTATTCCATACAGTAATCTGGTGCATCCAATATCTTGCTAGTGTCCAATCTGGTTCTGTATCTTCCGGATAATGAATAGTACCACTAGTATTTAGCCAGGTAAATGATTGGTCGTGTCCGCTGCTAGAAGCGTCGACAAACATAGTCAAAGTAAATCCCGGTTCAGCTGTTTCTTGGAACCTCCAATTTGTAAGTCCACCTAATTCAGTACTACTCATATAATCTCTAGCTACCCAAGAGGTACTAAGACCAATAGAAATATAAGCACCTGCGCCGCTGGTAGGTGTTGTTGTAGAAACATTTGTTCCTCTATCTACTGTAGTATATAAACCTAGTGTATTAGTAATGTTTTTTAAGTCGTGTAAACTACCAATAACATCTGTACCTTGTATTTTTATTGCCATTACTTTTCCCTATTTAATATCTGCCTGCGATCTTAGAAAGGCTCCTGTGTATTTCCGATATATGCGC
>Ga0181580_10001046_pt1 | contig 21672 bp, 21 predicted proteins | sample 071ome_23_FD_132413 | JGI IMG/M metagenome (GOLD analysis project Ga0181580, IMG submission 132413) | Coastal salt marsh microbial communities from the Groves Creek Marsh, Skidaway Island, Georgia - 071403BT metaG (megahit assembly) | ecosystem: Environmental > Aquatic > Marine > Intertidal... | reverse complement strand
CAAAATCAAAAATTAATTTTGAAAATGCATTAAATGAAATAAATCATGATAAAGATATACTTTTACCAACACAAGAACTTAAACCTCTTTATGAAGAAAATTCTAATTTTTACATTTTTTCTAAAAACCAATTTCTGCAAAATAATCTTAATAGGATTGGCAGAAACTCAAAAACTTTTGTAGTTTCAAAATTTGAATCTTTTGATATAGATGATCATGAAGATTTAGAGTTAGTAAGACTTTTAATCAGTTCTAAGCATTGATAAAACTGCGTTATCAATTTGAATTACAGATCCATTTAACAAATTTTTATGTTCAGAATTTAAAGTATAAATTAGCTTTGCAACTTCTTCTTTTTTAAATAATTTTCCTGAAGGAAGAATGTCTGTAATCTTCTTAACATCATCAACATTTTCAAACAACTGTTCAGTATTCGTGGCTCCAAGTCTAAGACAATAAAAAGAATTATTACTTTTCTTAGTAGCAAAAGTTCTCATTCCTGTTTCAAGTGCTGCTTTACTTGAAGCATAGTATAAATTTTCATAATTTGACGAAACTGCATGAACGCTAGATAAAGCGCATATAGAAACATTGTTCAAATCGTCATTTAGGCTTTTTAAAAAACTTAGAAAAGTTAAGACATTTGTATTAAAAATTGTTTGTATGTCTTTACCTTTTTCTTGTTCTGCAATGCAATAAGTTATCGATGAAATTTCATAATCATCGAATTGTTCTATTAATTCTTTAATGTTTTCTATTTTTCCAAAATCATATACATAGTCTGTACTTCTACTTTCTAGTTTATCTATACCTAATACTTCTAAATTTTTATTTTTGTACACCTCATATAAACTTTTTCCTATGCCCGTTGAAGAACCTAAAATAATATTCATTTTTCCAACTCCTCCCTTAATATTTGTAAAATTTGAAAATTAACTTCGTCTATTGCTTCTTGTGAGTTTGAAGCATTGTGTTGAGAAAAATTAATACTATGATTATCTTCATAGTAATCATCTAGACAAGGGGGCTCTTCACAAAACACATCTAAAAAAACATATTTCAATTCATTATTGTTTATAACTTCAAAAAGATCTAATTCGTTAATTAGCTGGCCTCGTGAAATGTTAATTATCATAGTGTCACTTTTTAATAATTTTAAATTATTTCTATTAATTATATTTTTAGTTTCGTTATTTAATTTAGCTGCAATTATTAAAATATCTGACTCTTTAAATAAGCTAATCTGATCAACTTTCCTTGCTTTCTGATCTATCTCTACATTGGGATCGTAAAAAATAATATTACAATCAAATGGTTTAACTATTTGTGCAAATTCTGTTCCAATATTTCCATAACCTAACAATCCAATTGTTTTATTGAATAAAGATTTTCCAGGATCTTTATTCCAACTTTGTTGTGATTTAAAAGTATTGTTGTATTCAATTATTTTTCTTTGATTAGACAAAATTATTCCAAGAATGTACTCAGCAACATATTTTCCTAAAATATTTGGAGTATTTTTTATTTTTATATTGTTATTACTTGCAGCTAGATAGTCTATATTGTCTGTACCTGACCCCCACTTAATTATCAATTTTATATTTTTAGAATTATTAAAAAAGTTTTCATCAAGTATGTCATCACCTACTATTGCTATTGAAAAACCTTCTAGTTCATTAATCATTTCTTCTGAGTTGAAATGTTGCTTACTTGGAAATTTTTCAACAAAAGTACAATCAAATTTTTCTAATAATTTTTTAAAATCTGAACTATTAGATTTAGTTCGTGGAGTTGTAGAAATTATTTTCATAAAATTAATATTATCCAAATTTGATTTAATTTTTAATCTGAAAATCAAATATATTACTTCTAGTTAAGTTATTTATTTTTATTTTTTTAATTGTTGCTATATCTAACCATTGCTTCACTGTATTAATATGATTTTCATAATATATGTCATAAAATTTGTCATCCTTATCAAAAAAACCAGGATGCACTTGTTTTACATTTTCTAATAAATCATAGTATTGATTTAGTGAACTATGCTTCCAATAGTATTTATTATCACTTTTCGTCTTACCATCAAATCCTGTAAGGTTAATTTCGGTGTAAAGGTTCATTGCAATAGGAAGCATAAATAGTGTTAATATATTACCAGTACCTTTTATATAAAATTTTTTTTCAAGCTCTAAATTAAATTTTTCAATTTTTTTTGTAGGTATGAAAATAAATTTTTCTAACTCCTTTTTTGAAAATAACTCGTTGTAAATAGGAAAGTCTCTTAATAGAGTAAATATATATGGATTACAAAAATTTATTAATTGCTTTACATCTTTCCTAAACCTCTCAGAATATAAAGAGGGTCCTGTATGGAATACTGGATCACCAAATGCTAAATATTTAGGTTTTGATTTTTTAATAAAATCAATATTTTTAACAATACTATTACATATCATTACATCATAATGTTGGAAGTCTACACTAAGTTCTTCAAAACTTGGTCCAGAACCGCATACCAATACTTTTTGCTTTTTTATTTTTGAATACAAATATTTGTACTGTTCCCAGCTTTTATTAGTTATATATTCAAGAGTTTTTTTATTAGTTGTGTCTAGGGATATATTAATTAGCCATTCTGAAGCTTCTTTGTTGTTTATATAATCAATCATATAATTTTTTTTATTTTTGTACTTTGAATTGAAAAAATTAAAATTTTTATTGTGATTTAGAATCAGTTGATATTTGCTTTTTTTAATTAAATTTAAATTAGTAGTTTTAAATTTTTGATTAAGCCCTGTAAAGTTTAAAAGTTCGTTTGATAAGTTTTGTGGTTTATTAATTGGATGATGTGATGTATTTGATATATACGTAATTGAGTTGATTGTGTTTCTTATAGGGTAAAGATAATATATTAACCTCCAATGTATGTCCTCTAAAAATTTTTTATCTTTTATCTCTGGAACAACTAAGATATCTAAATTCTTATTTTTTATATGCTTTTCTAAGCTAATTCTGTTAAAAAAACTAAAAAAAGAAATACGGGTTATATAAACCTTAACTATACGCTTAAGTAAATCTTTAAGATTGTCTGACAACAATGATTTAACAAATGATTTCATTTAGAACAATATTAATGAGTTTTAAATGATAGAAGCAATTAATTATTTTCTTCAAACTGTGAATCAAAAATTTTTGTTAGTGGGTACAAAATTAAATAAAAAGTATTTAAAATATATCTATAACTTGATTGAACTTCTGGTTTATTCCATAAAAATACTACTAAACCAAATACAAATAAAAGATTTATTAAAAAAACTAAATAAAAATCATTTAAATTTTCATCATGTTGAGGATATATAATTGTTAGAGCAAAAAATATGATAAATAAATAAGTTACTGGTTTGTCAATTGCAAATTGAAGAATAGTTTTTATTATATTTGAATAATTGAAGTAAATATTTTCAAACATACCTTCTTTTATATACGGATCAATACTTGCTCCAGGAAAAAAAATAGATTGTAGCCATTTAAGTAAAAATGGTGAAAACCCTATAAAAATTTTTACATTTTTTCTATTAAATAATAAGTAAATTAGATAGACCAAAACAATTGTTGAAATAAACTGACGTGTATAATATAAAAAGCCAAACATTAACATAAGTAGTGAAAAACTTTTTGTATTTTGTAATCTAGATTTATTAATTTCGGTAAACAAAACTCCGAAACAAAAACTTGATACACACTCACTTAATAATGAGCCAAAAAAAACGTATGTGAACCAACTGCTAGTTAATAATATTGGTAAAAATATTAAATAATTTATTAATAAAGTTTTTTTACTATTTGCAACTTCAAATAAGAAATAAAAAAATAGAAAAATAAATAAATAATTTATACCTGGATAATATTTAAATTCTAGAGACTGGTTTAGTATAAAAGTGTTAATTGAGCTAACATAACTAGTAAGCAATCCATAGCCTTCATAAGGATTGTCAACAAATATAGAGTAATAATTATCTTCATAAAGTGTTCTTAAAGCTGGATACCATAATTTAATTTCATCAGATGTATAAAGTTGATCGATTGCAATTGATAAATCTGATGAAATAGAGGCCATCAATTTTGTTAATGTTCTTAAAAAAGTAAACATAAAAATTAATAAAATTGGCTTTTTAGATACTTTAGTAATAAAAAATATAGAAATAACAAAAATTATAAATGAACAACTTAAGTAAGTTGAAAAAGATAGATTTTTTGTAAAAAATAATAAGAAATTATCTAAAGCAAAAATAATTATCCAAAATAATATTACACCCGTACAAACAAATTCAAAACTAAAAATGCTTTTTAATGTATGACCAATAATTACATAGAAAATAAATAAAAAAAATCCAAGTATTAAATTTAATTGTTCCGTTAACTTTGATGAGTTTTGAAATGCAAAAACAAATTCCTCATTATAAATGTTTAATAAAAGATTTGAGAGTAAAGGTGCGGGTATGAAATAAAAAAATAAACGTTTATTTTTATCTTTGTTAATGAGTTTTAAAAATTTATCCAAGGTTTTTTGCCAGAGTTCCAGAGATTATTTAAATTTACAAATTCTCTATAAGTATCCATTGGTTCAAAAAACCCATTATGTATGAAGGCATTTAATTGTCTATCTTTAGAAAGATTGAATAATGGATCAGATTCTAATATTGAATCCTTGTTCAAATATTTAAAAAAAGTTTTTTGAAAAACCATAAATCCAATATTTATATATCCTTCTAATTTTGGTTTTTCTTTAAAATTTTTTACTAAATTATTATTATCAAATTCAACAAGTCCAAATCTGGATACCGGGTTTGTAACAGTAACTGTTCCTATTTCATTTTTTTCAAGATGAAAACTTATCAAATTATTAATATTTACGTTTGCTAATCCATCACCATAAGTAACAATAAAATTATCTTCCAAAAAATCTTTAACTTTAAACAGCCTTCCACCTGTATTTGTTTCCTCTCCTGTGTAAACAACTTTTATATTTTTTTTAGACTCAAAGTACTCCTCGATAATTTCACTTTTATATCCCGTGCATAAGATAAATTCAAAATCGTAAAAATTTTCAAAAATATTTATTAAATGTTGTAATACAGGCATCCCTCCAATCTCGACCATTGGTTTAGGTATAGTTTCAGTTAATTCTCTCATTCTTGTACCTTTTCCACCTGAAAGAATTACAACTTGATTTACTGAGTTAGACATTATTCTATTATTCTATATATTAAAATTAATTCACATGGAAAAAGTAGGAATAATTGTAACCGGTAGCAGTGGTTATATTGGTACACAACTTATTAAAAAAATTAGTAAAAGAAATTTAATATTATGCACCAGAGAATCTTTTCAGCATCATGAGACTAAACTTTTTGATTCTGAGAACAACATAATTGAGAAAATATCAAATAAGTACACTTCTTTTGTAATTATTCATTTAGCTACATACTTTTCAAAAAAAACAAGTGACAATAGATTAATAAAAGAAGCAAACTTAGATTTTGGATTTAAATTAATTGATTATACAAAAGAATTACACATCAAAAAAATAATTTATACAAATACTATGTTCAATTTTTATAATGATTTTTCTATTCGAAACCTTGAATATACAAAGACTAAAGCTGAATTTTCTGAATATTTAAAAGAATATGCATTTAATAAAAATATAATTTATGATGAAATTTTTTTAGATAGTACATTTGGAGGGATTGATAAAAGAAAAAAAATTATCCCTTTAATTGTTGAGTGTGTTTTAAACAATAAAATTTCACCGGTATTAGATAAAAATTCAACTTTGAATTTAATTTACTATCAAGATGTAATAGACAGAATATTGAAGTCTATTTTGTCTAACGTACATGGTAGTAGTTCATTTATTAATACAAATTCAATTAATACCGAATCAATTTATAAATATTTATCTCATTACTACAAAAATAATTTGCAAAAAAGTAATATACTCAGTTACATTCCTAATAGTTACACCCCTAAATTTCCTAAAGTCAATTATTTAGATATAAAAATTTCAAAAATTGAAGATAAGCTAATAAGCTATTTAAATCAATTTCAATTAAGGTAATTTTTTAAATCTCGATTTAAGATTATAAATATGGAATTAAAGTTTCAATCTGACGAAGTGCTTGAAGAAGTAAAAATAATTAAAAATAATGTGTTCACAGATCAACGAGGGAAGTTTATAAAATATTATTTTTCTGAAATAAATCAAAAATTAAAATTTAATATAGATGAAGCATATTATTCAGTTAACAATCAAGGTGTCATTAGAGGCATACACTATCAAAGCAATGAAGAACCTCTAGAAAAAATTGTCACTTGTATTGATGGAGAAATTTTGGATTTAATAATTGATATGCGCCCCGACTCTAAAGAATATGGTAAATTTACTTCTGTAAAGTTATCAGGTAAGAATAATCTCTCAGTTTATGTACCTAAAGGTTTTGGACACGGGTTTAGTGTGTTAAGCAAAACTGCTACAGTTCAATATTTGCAGTCAGGAAATTATGCCCCACAATACGAACTAGGCTTGAATCCATTAAGCTTAGATTTTAACTGGTGTGTTGAAAACCCAATTATCTCAGAAAAAGATTTAAAGCTACCAAATATTAATACTTAAAGTACCTTAACATAATTTTCTTATATGTTTTTTCAAAACTTTTCTTTAAGGGAGTATATAAAAAATTTGGCATTAAAAATTTAATTATTTTTTTAAATAATAAAAGAATCTTTAAAAAAGGGTACTGTATATAAAACAATTTGAAAATTTCAAAAATTGTTGACCACATTTTGATGAAAATCTTGTTTGTTGATTTGTTATTAATTAATTTATGTAAATATTTGATTACGTAAAATTCTAAAAACCTTGGGTACCCATAATGATTATCAATTCTGCATCTATAGTGATAGTGTCTTTTACTAATATTTTGAGAAAAAATATTTCCCTTGATGTCGAAACGTTCTCCTTCTTTTGGAATAATTTTTAATTGATTTAATAGTTTTCCTATTCCAACATCATCCCAGAGATTAAAATCTAGCTTTTCTCTATTCTTAACAATTTTTTTAATAACGTCTCTACTAAAAATTATTCCTGCGCCATTTATAAATTTAATATTATTTCCAGAATGATCATTCGTTTCTAAAATAATACCGCTATACAAATTTTTTTCTTCTGTAAAATTATCATCAATATATTTTCTCAGCAAATTTAAATTAACATATGAAGCTGTAGTTGTTCTAAAAATATAATCAAAGTCATAATTTTCTAAAGCAAATTGAAATGCCAAAATATTTTTTTTACTCATATCTAATGTAGATTTACCAACTTCTAAAATTATTTCATTTTCTTTTACAAATCTTGTCATATCACCAGATTTGTAAAAGAGAACTTTTGTATCAGTCGATGTATCTTTAGCCCATGTTTTTTCAATAATTTTTTTATTTCTTTTTGAAGGATATGTGTCAGAAGCAACAACTAAAACTAATATTTTAAATTCCATATACTTATGTTAATTTAGACCATAAAAAATTATTTTTATGCATCTTCGATGAACTCATAGTGTCTTTTATTTTCAGCTTTAAAAATATTAAAATATGCAACTTTTTCAAAGTTAATGTCTTGAGATTTTGATAAAACACTGTACATATATTCTGGCATCTCCCAATTTGGAATATTTTCGAAATCTTTTCCGTGAACAAATGTCATATATTCCGATGATTCTTTATAGATATTTAAAATTGCTTCATCTATTTTTGAATAAAATTTTGTATTTAATGTAGATACATTTCTGAACAAGCCAAAAAATAATATTTCTCCTATTAAATTTTCTTTCTTTAAACCAATCTTAAATTTTTTAGATAATCTATTCATATATTGATTACTGTTAATAAATACATTTCTGGGCTTACCACCTAAATGTACATTTTGTACATGATATATTGAATTGCCCAATTCAAATTTTTTTAAATTTGTAAAGTTAACATCAGGTCGGGTCAACAACAAGGCATCATAAAAATTATCTTCACCTATAAATTCAAACATTTCTTTTTTTTGAATTAATTGTGAAATTACACCAGAAAGTAATCCTGGATTTTTTAATGCAGGACCCTCAATTTGATTAATTTTATTAATTAGATTTTTGGTCTTAGGAAGAACAATTTCTTTTTGAAAGTCCTCATAGTTATTTACTTTAAGCAACACTGGACAAAATTTTTCTTCAATTTTTTTAATTACATTGATAGATGCATCGTAATTTTGAATATATTTGTTTTCTATATCAGTGTAGTCTTTTGAATTTACTTGACCTCCAATTACATCATATGTATTGATAAAAAGATCGATATTATTAGAGTATTGTTTTAAAAACTTAACCGCAGAATTAATACAATCAACTGCATTAAATCTTAAATGGCCAGTAAAAATAGCTGCAATCTTCATATTAATTATCTAACTACAAATAGACACTTTATACATTTTTTCATAAATTAAAATTGTTAAATCAAGGTTTCTAAAAGTATAGCTATGTTTCAAACAAGAGTAATGTCGATTGAATTTATGACTTTATAACAAATTTTTATTTTTTATTTCTTTGTATCATGGAAACATGATAGAAGAAACAAACTTAGATAAACTGGAAGACAAAATTGTTAAATTAGTTGGTCAATATTCTGAAATTAAACACAAACAAATTGATTTTATACCTGAAATTTCATCAATTCCAGTTAATGGAAGAGTGTTTGATAAATTAGAAGTTCAAGAACTTGTAAAAGCTAGTTTAGACTTTTGGTTAACAGACGGGGATTATTCTGAAAAATTTTCAAAAAAAATGTCTAATTTTTTAGGTATGAAGCATGTTAGGATAGTAAACAGCGGCTCATCAGCAAATTTAGTAGCTTTATCTTCACTAACAAGTGTAAAAATTAAAAACAACTTGAATGACGGGGATGAAATTATAACTTCTGCAGTTGGTTTTCCTACCACGGTAAATCCCATTTTTCAAAATAACCTAATTCCAGTTTTTGTCGATAGTAATTTAGGAACCTACAATCCAACTGCAGATATGATAATTGAGGCATATACAGAGAAAACTAGAGGAATTTTTTTGGCACATACTCTTGGTAATCCTCTTGAAATAGAAAAGCTTGTAGATTTTTGCAATGATAAAAATTTGTGGCTTATAGAGGATAACTGCGATGCTTTGGGATCAAAATATAATAATAAATATACAGGTACTTTTGGTGATATATCAACATTAAGTTTTTACCCAGCTCATCACATAACTATGGGTGAAGGAGGTGCTGTGATTACCGATAGCAACAAACTTAAGCTTTCAATAGATTCTTTTAGAGACTGGGGAAGAGATTGTTGGTGTAAAAGTGGTCATGATGACACTTGTGGAAAAAGATATGACTGGCAACTTGGTGAATTACCATATGGATATGATCATAAATTTACGTATTCAAATATAGGCTACAACCTAAAAGCTACTGATTTACAAGCTTCTATTGGTTTTGTACAAATGGACAAACTCGAAAAATTTATTTCAGCTAGACAAAAAAATTGGAATAGAATTAATAGATATATCAACACCAAGTTAGATTATTTTATTCCACACCAAGCTACAGAAAACTCTGAACCTAGTTGGTTTGGATATGCAATAACTGTTAAAGAAAATAATAAATTTTCTAGGGACGAATTAGTAATGTATTTAAACGAAAATAGAATTGCAACAAGATTGATGTTTGGGGGCAATTTAATAAGACAGCCTGCATACAAAAATAAGAAATATGTAGTTCATGAAACTTTAAATAATGCAGATATTGTTATGAACTCATCTTTTTGGATTGGAGTTTACCCCGGTCTTAACGATGAAATGATTGAATATGTGATTGGAAAAATTGATAAATTTATTTCAATAAAAAGCTAATTCCAATATAAATCGTTGGTTAAATTGTCATTATCAATTAATGATTGTAATTTTTTTAATCTTTTTTCTGAACCATTTAATTTGTAATGCTTAAAATTTTTAACTAAATTTTCTATTCCTTTAGATAGGTTATATTCTATTTTAAAATCTGGAAAAAAATTATTTAATTTGTCAAAATTTACCTGATAAGATCTTTGATCTGAATCAAACTGTCCAAAAGTTATTTCATCTAGATCAAGAATGCTACCAACTGTTTCTGCTATTTCTTTAATTGAAAAATTCATATTGCTACTTCCAACATTAAAAATTTCTTTATCAAGATTCCTATTGTCTTCAATAACTTTTTTTATAACTGAACAAATATCATGAATATGAACTAACGGTCGTTTAGGTGTTCCATCTGAAAGTAAATTAATTTTTCCATTAGCAAATCCACCATAAGTTAAATCATTTACCACTAGATCTAATCTCAAATTTTTAGAAAATCCAAAAGCAGTCGAATTTCTTAACATTATAGTTTCAAAACTAAGTTCATTATTTAAAATATAATTTTCATTTGCTACCTTGGCTTTGGAATACTCTGTAAGTGGATTTGTTGTTGACAATTCATCCATAATGTTTTCAGTAAATCCATAAACACTAGCTGACGACATGTAAATGAATTTTGTAACTTGAGTGTTATTAGCTAAGTTTAAAAGCTTTACGGTTCCATCGTGATTAATTTTTTTTGTTATTTTTTTATTTAAATCACCTAATGGATCGTTTGATAGCTCTGCCATATGAATGATTACTTCAATATCTTTTAAATCATCTAAATTTACAGATCTAATATCTTTTAAAATTATATTTTTATTGGAGCCTGGAATATTACCAAAAAAATTTGTATCTAAAACAGTAATATCATAACTGCTTTTATTAACTTCATGAAAATATTTGCCGATGTAACCCAATCCGCCTGTAAGTAGAATTTTTTTCATAAAATAAAGTTATGACAGTTCATTCTTAATATTCTACTTGAATAAAAAACATTTGAACAAATTTAAAATTGAAAGAAATAAAAAAGCTGAATGAGCATGAGTTATTAAATTGATTATCTAATCAGTAAATAATTTTGTACCTTTTGGTAATTTTTCTCTTTGATAGCTTAAAATATTTTTATCGTAAATTTTCTTGTCTCTTTTTTTATATTTTCTTTTTGATTCTGTGTCTAAAACAAAAACTTTTATATTTTTATGAATCTTATATTTATACCCAAAATAATAAGCTCTATTTGATAAATCTCCATCTGCATACCAAAAATCAAATCTTGTATTGTACATACCAATTTCTCTAAAAATATCTTTTTTATAAATGCCGTAATTCATAGTTAGTATTTTTTTCATATCTCTATCCGATGTTTTATCTTCAAGATTCCAACCATCTTTCCTTGTATTACCCTCTAACCATGATTGTTTTGTCAAATCAGAAATAGCTTTCCCTAACTTCCAATTGAAAATGTGAAGATCATGTTTTTCTTTTATAACTATATCTCTTACTTCACTCCAGTTATTTACCAATAAAGCATCATCATTCCACTGGCAAACAAACTCATGCTTTGAATTTTGAATTGCTAGATTCATGAAATGAGAGTACGAGGATTTTCTTCCGTAGTTGATTAATGTGATCCTATCATTATTTAGCTCTTTTAGATATTCTATTGAACCATCAGTGCTTCCTCCGTCGACAATAACTAATTCTATAAACTCATTTTCATTTAATGTGTTAGCAATAAGATTTTTTAAATTATCTAATCGATTTAGACTTCCTAAAAGAATACTCAACATAAATTAAATTTTATTATAAATCAAAGAGTTTTATGTTCTATTTTTCGTAATTTATGATTTTTTTAATATTTGAAAAATTTTTTGAGGTTCTAGTAAATGTATTTCATTGATATTTAAATCATTATACATTTCATCTTCTTGACCCAAATGAGCGCCAAATTGTGTAACACCTTTAAATGTTAAGTCGAAATTATGACTTAATTTGTTTAGATCTAATAATACCTTTTTTACTATTACCTAAAACAAGCTCTTTAATATAAAATTAATAATCCTTTTTAAATAATTTATAACTTTTAAGATATAATCAAGAAAACTTATGAATATCTTATATTCAACAGAAAATCTTAACACGAAAAGAAATGCTCCTTACAAATACTATTTTAATAATAATAAAAACTGTCTTATCCTAAATATTCCGTGTGACTATTCATTTCAAACTTTTTCTAAAAAAATATTGTTTTTTTCCTTTTTTAAAATACTTTTTAAAAAAATATTAGCTAATTACAAATTGTTAAAACTTTTGAAAAAAGAGGAGAATATTGAATCTATTATCATCTTGTTTCCTGGAATAATTGATATTATATTTTTAAATATTTTTGGAAGAAAGTATTCTGATTTAATTATATATGACTATTTTATCTCTTTCTTCCAGACAATAGTTGTAGATAGAAAAATAATTACATCTAAAAAATTAAAGTTTATTATATTTCATTTAGAAAAAGTTTTTTTAAAAATACCAAATTTGTTAATTGTTGAAACAATACCCATAAAAGACTACTTATTAAAAACTTTTAATAATTCTCTAAAAATTAATTGTTTATTAACGCCTATAAGTTTTCAGTTTTTAAATTTAAACAATTATCGAATTAAAAATGAAAAAAAGATAGATTTTATTTATTGGGGAACCTATATAAATCTACATGGATTAGATATTTTGTTAAATGCTGCAAAAATAAACAATGATAATTTCAACATCTATTTACTTGGAGATGGACAGGAGTATAATAATATTTACAATCTCTCAAAAAAATTAAATTTAAAAAACATTACTTTTGATAAAACTCTATTTGCTAAAGAAGAAAGATTTGATTATTTTTTTAAATTAATTGCTAATTCAAAAATAGCTATAGGACCTCTCTCAAATTCTGATAAGAATAAGATAGTTATAACTTCAAAAGTCATTGAAGCAGCTGCATTAAATATTCCTATTATTTCTTATAAAAATGATTGTATAGATTTTTATGATATGGAAAAAAATGCTTACTATGTAAATGAGCCGCTAATAGAGAACACTGCTTCAACAATGAAGCTTGCAGTTGATAACTATGATAAAAATTTAGATGATGAAATTACAACTAATGCATTTAACTGGTACAAAAAATTTTGCACTCAGGAGTCTTTCGACAAAAATTTATTTGATGCAATAAAAAACTTTAAAAATACTTGAGCAAATACAAAAATAATATCTGAGAAAATAAAGATTATCCTAAGAAAAATAGATGAACCTGAAGTAATAATATTACTAAATTTAAATGCATTTCCAATTTCAACAAATAAGTTTTCTCTGGCACCTATTCCAGCAGGAATTAAAAATATTATCATTGATAAAGCAAGGGTAAAAGTATAAAGTAAAGTAATTTTCATTGGACTGCTGATATCAAAAGCAATAAATGCCAGAAGTATGCCGCTTATATTTAATAAGGTTGAGATTTCAATTAAAAAAATATTTTTCATATAAGCAAAATTAAATTTTTTAAAACTGTAACGACTACATAAAAATAAAATAAAAAATATTACATTAATTGTCACAAAATAGACAAAGAAGTTGATAAATTCAAAGTATATATAAACACCAAAAATTAAATTCTGAAAAAAAATAATAAAATTTTCAACTAATATATTTAAAAACAATTCTGATTTAATATTCTTATATTTTGGTGATTCAAGTCTCATCATTGGAGATATAACTTTTCCGGGTATATATTTTGCTGGAATAGATGCTAAAAAAAGAGGAAAGCTGACTATAAAACTTATATTAAAATATTTTTTTAAAGTCCGAGACCATATTATTCCTATTGTAAGCTGAGATAGAAAAACCAAAAATACTGAAGAAATTATTAAAATAGGTGAAGTTTTTAATTTTTGAATTAAATAAAAAAAGTCTACTTTAATTACTACATAAACTAGAAGGAGCACTGAAACAAGATAAACTACATTTTTAATTTTATTTCTCATAATTGCTGAATTTGAAATTTCATTTAAAATTTTTGATGTTTACTTTTATAAAACTTAATCTATAAAAGAATGATATATTCAAGAAAAATAAAAACAATGCTAAAAATGGTAAATATTTTAAATAATAATTAATTTAATTAAAATATTTTTAAATTGTATATTAACTTTTCCTTATTTTTTCTATTTTTTTATTTGGTTAATATGTTTTCAAACAAGCTATTTTGAAAATAAACTATTTTAAAGATGGAAGTTTGATGATATAAATACTTCCATCATATGTTGAAGCAATAATTTCATCATTCTCACCAATATTTATCTTAATACTTGTAATTGTTGAAATTCCTGGAATAGGAAAAATATTTAATTCATTTGTTATTAAATTCAAAGAAAAAAGTTCTTGAGATATATAATCAGCAAAAAAAATATCAAAATTATAGATACTATTTACATTATAAATAATGTCACCACCTATAATCGCAGCTCTATAGATATCAGCTTTTCCATCACAATTTTCATTACTTTCAGAGTAACAGGGATGATGGTTGTAATAAAAAACAGGTCTTATTGAATTCTTTTCAACAAAGCTTAAGCCATCTTCTTTTTGATTGTCTTCCCAGTAAAATATTTCAGCATCCAACATATAATTCTGTATATTATCTAAATCTTCTGATCTTTTCGTTGCCTCAAAAACTGGCCATCCAAAATTTGGTGTTGTATCTGAATACTTATAAACATTTAACTCTTCATTTTGAGTAAAACCTGTATCAGCAATAATTAAAAAATCTTCAAACTCAAAAAACTGCCATGGGTTTCTTAAACCAGATGCAATTATATTTCCTAAATAAACATTATTTTCCTTTGACAAAATTAAATTATTTAAATTATTTAAATCTTGATTTCCAGAAATTGCTAAAATTTTTCCATAATACTCACTATTATCCAGAGGTTTATGGTTCAATCTTGATTCAAAATTAGCTTCAACCCCATCTCCTATTGAGACTAAATATGTTTGATATTTTGCTGACCACGTAATTCCTCCGCCATAATGAGAATTAGAAAATATTGGTACAATTAAAAGCACTTCAGATGTAATTATGTTTTTAATTTCATTTTCAAAATAAAACAACTCAAAAATTAATTCATTGTTTTTATTTACATAAGAAACTAAAAATTCATCATTATAAGGGTTTAAGTAAAAACTTAACAAACCTGACTCAATACTTTCTAAATATACCTTTCCCTGGATATCAAAAATACTCTCTGTTAAATTATTTTCCAAATCAAGCTCGTAAACTATCCCAATTTTAGAAATAGCAAATAATCTATCTCTGGATTTGGTCAAGTTAAGAATCGGACTATCTAACTGAAAAACTTTTATGATTTCAGTCTTATCAAAGCATTTGATTTCATGTTTACTACCAAGAAAATTATTGCAATTATCTACTTCTTGAAAATAATGTTTATAGGGTAACTCAAATTCAATATTTAACTCTGATTGTATAACGGTTGTGGTTGATGTAGTAGTTGCTACTTTATCAACCTCTAAATTTTCATTAGAAGAACTTCCACAATACGCAAGTAAAATTATCCAGATAATATATTTATAAATAATATTTTTAATAATAAAAGTTATTTTATACAATCTAATTCAAAAATAAAAGCTATAGGTTTACAAACTAATGTATATTCCAACTTGGCTAATATTTCGTTTTGAGTTTCACTACTTATGTTTTTAGGGAAGCCTATACAAAAAAGGAATAGAGGGATTAACAATGTCGACAAAATTGCGGTATATCTCTTTTCTCTATAAATTTTTGTTAATAAAAACAAAAAGGATATACAAATCAAAAAGGCGTAGTAATGGACTTTAAATAAATCACCAGTTTCTGGATTGAAATTTTTGCTTGGAAATCCAAATGAATTTAAGATCAAAACAAATAAACCACAAAAAGGTAAAAAGAAAAAAGCTTTATCTTCGGCACCTTTAATAAAATAATACAAAATAAGAAAGTAAAAAATCACTGTAAATAAAATTGAAATATATTCCTGTATAAATTCTTGAATTAAAAAATTATTTGTGAATTTTATAGTATCAATATAAAAATAATTACCTCTTTCTTCATGCTTCCAAAAAAAATTAAAATAATCTCCTAGTGTATCTAATAAAGTAATTGACATAAAACTATCTGCATGAAGGTCTTTGAACGGATTTTGATATAAATTTTTAAAACTTAAATTTGTAAAAAAATTAATATCGGCAATATGATTCCATTTATCTAGATTGCTGCTGCCAATTGATATAGGTTTAGATAAAAGCCAAATTCCTGTTAATTTAAAATTAAGATATGCAAACAAAAAAATTCCTGACAAAGACTGTAAGAAAAAATTTTTATGTTTTTTTAAATTTTTTATTTCTTCATAGTATATAAGAAATAAAGAAAGAATTATCATCCCTGCTATTGATCCTTTTATGTTTACTATCAACGAAAAAAATAAAGCTAGAGTAATTGATTTAAAACGTGTTGATCTTTCAAGATAGCTATCTGTAAGTAGAACTAACCATGGAAAAAGGCTAAATGCCATGATTTCAGGCTTCATTGTAAGTCGTAAATAATATGAAGGGGGGAAAAAGTTTAAGATTGAAAAACTTATAAAAATATTCTTATTTGATATATTTTTTTTCTTTAATAATAAAAATAGCCCAAAAAGTCCAAATGTGTAATACAAAAAATTTACAAACTGAATTTTATTATTAATAAGGTTATTTAAGCTATCTAAAAGTAACGATTGGTAATCTAAACCCGTTATAAAAATTATTGACCAATAATATAATGTTCCTTGAGGATCGTAAACAACATCACTATCTCCACTAAAAAAAGCAAGATTATATAAATACTTTCCAAAATCAACACCTGTTGTTGTGTTGTAAAAAGCGACACCTAAGTAATATGACGAAAAAAGTGTAAAAATAAAAAATATAAAATATAGAAATCTGGAAGTTTTTTGATTTAATTTTTTAGGCATTTAATGATTCATTTACATAGATTTATAACTATTAAGTTTTTAATGTTTAAAACAATTTAATTGAAGAGTAATAAATTTTAATTTTATTTTCAAATATCAATTGTTTTTAAATGGCTTTTAAGCTAATTTTGCCCTCTTCAATTAAACTAAAATAAGACATGAATCTTGAAATAGAACAAAAATTAGCTGTATGTGTAGTTGGAAACTTTAAATACCTATATAAATATTTTTCAAAATTTAAAAAAGATATTATAGAAAAAGGTAAATACTTGGGCGAAATCATAGTGATAACATCTATTTGGTGTCCTACATTCCTACTTAAAAGCACATATGGAAATAATGTGAAAATATTAAGATTTAAAAAAATTAAATTTTCTAAACGTGTTAATAAAGTTTTAAATACAAATTTTTCAAATGGACAACCCAACAGAAATAAAAAAAAATCATTTCAATGGCATAAATTACACATTTTCGATGAAAAATTAAAATTTTGGGACTTTATATTTTATCTAGATTTGAAATCGTACATTCATGGTGATTTAACAAAATTATTAGAACTAAAGCCTAATAACAAAATTTTTGCAAGATCAGATAGTTACCCCGAATATATAAATACTCTAAATTCGCAATTTGATAATAATGCAAACTCATATAAAGATCTCTCAAGCAAATATGATCTTGACATTACAAACTTTTTTCAAACCTGTCTTCTATTCTTTGACACAAAGATAATAAGTAAAGACACAAAAAAAGACCTAGTTTTATTAGCTGAAAAATATCCATGTACAATAACCAACGAACAAGCAATATGTAATTTATATTTTATTTTTGAAAAAAACCAATATACTGAACTCCCTTTTCAAGTTGGAAAAGACCTTACATTCTTCTATTGGATGCTGGATGAAACAAAAGTATTAATTACCAAACAAGATAGACCTCAATACAAATAAATATTATTATCTGCTTTAATAAACGATTGTTTTTTGTTTAAATAAATTTCTTAACTTTTATATTTATAACTTATAAATAATAAGTTGCCCTAAATGATTCGGAATCACAATTAATTCCTTTTTTAACTTTAATTCATTTCCTAGTTTTGTAATTCCATCAGTAAACCATCCACCATAATCATCAAGTATTATCAATGCTCCAGTAATAGAATTGGCTAATAAAAAATCAATACTTTCTTTAGCTGAAACATACGTGTCTACATCAACATGAGCAAATGAGATTGGTTTTTTGGTAATTATATTCTTAAAGCTCTCTGGAAATATTCCTTCAACAATATTAAATTTACTCCCAACAATATTTTCAATATTATTAACATCACTAATTGATACGTTGTTGTATTCGGAGTTTTTAAAAAAAGTATCCTTATCTGACGAATTAACTACCCCTTTAAAAGTATCGCAAACATAAATATCTATATTCTTATTTTTATTTGCAAGAGAAACTAAACCCGAAACTCCTCCTTTCCATGAACCTACTTCAATAAATGACGTGTTGTCAGTCAAGTATCTTTTAGACATTTCAAATATGGTATACAATCTTGATTTTGGATTTAAAGTATTGTATTTAATCAATTCATAACTCTCGATAAAATCTTTGTCTGTTTTCCAAGGTAAATAGAAATATTCGAAAAGTTCTATTCCATAGTCTTCTCTTTTTTCGATGTATCTCAGATTAATTTGAAATAGCTTAAATAAAAAATTAGAAATTATATCTATTTTTTTCGAGCTTTTTGAACCTTTTTGAGATTAAACATTATATTAAGTTATGACAATGCCTGTATACTTTTTCTATTAACTCTTTATTTTTTATAAATGGTCTCGGCATGTGAAAATCTGAAAACCTCACATTTTTTTCAAATAGTTCGGTAATATTCGTTTCTATAGAAGCTCTATCAAATCTGTTGAAACCACACTCAACATCATTTAACTCTACAATCCTTTTTTTATTTAAAACTGAAAATCTATCAACGTAATTTCTTAATTGTATTTGATCTGTATACCAATGCTTTCCTCTAATTTTATATCTTTTAGAAAACCATTTTTGAAGCACCCTTAAAGCTTTTACTTCATCATTAACATCAAATATTTCTCTCCATGTCTCTGATTTAGCAGCATTCCACATAATAGAAATCATATTAGGAGGACAGGCGTCTGGACGGAATATAACGTATGAGTCGTCATGAATTGTTTCCACTGAGTTCACAAAATAATCTTTTGAAAGTGGTAGATTATCGATATCAGAAATAATACATGTTCTATTATTCAAAATACCAGGAAACAAAAGTCTGATATTTTGAGCAAGAAAAGCACTGTTAATTTTTTTTGAATTTAACTTTACTATATTTCCAGACAAATTTATATCTTCTTCACCTGTATAAATTAAAATAGGCTCTACTCCAAAATTAGACCACGCTTCAGATACTATAGGCCAAAAGTCTAAGTAGTCTTTATTATCATTTGATGAAAGAATAACCGTATCAATTTTCATTTAATAAATTATAACCCCGTTAAATTAAAATTTAATTCATACTGTTGACGGTATTACCTTTTTCTTATTATTAATTGATCGCCTAAATACAATATCTTTATTTTTTTATTATGTTCTATTAAAAATTTACATATACCAAAAAAGGGATTATCTTCTAACTTTTCATACCATGACCAAAAAAAATCATCAAAAATAATATATCCTCCAATATTTAAATTGTTAAAAGAATTTAATGAATCTCTGTAAACATCATCACTTAAATGTGATCCATCAATATAAATTAAATCAAAATTAGATTTACTGGTAAAAGTTTTAAAATAATTATCTGATGTTGTGCGATAAATGGTACATCTGTCTTTAAATTGACTTACATTTTTTGTAAAATTGTTATAAATTGTATCGTAATCTCTTTGCCCAGTCGAATTGGACATTTCATAGTTTTCCTCAAAAGGATCAACAAATGTACAAATTGAGTTTTTTAAATTTTCTAGAACAAAAATGCTTGACCTTCCTTCAAAGCAGCCAATCTCAAGATAATTAAGAGGTCTTAATATAAGATTATTGTCAATAAAAAACTTTCTCCAGATTGGCACATGTGGTGAGAATGCATCCATCATGTCAAATTTATAATCTCCATGGTAGTAATAAGGTTTATTCGTTTGGTCGTATATGTCTCTAGAAAATTTAAAATTTTGAAGCTTAGCAAGTTTTAATTTAGCTTTATAATATTTAACTTCTGTAATACAAAGTCTAAAAAAAAGCTTTAATGCAAATAAAAAATTTACATTCAAAAATAAAAAAGTTGACTTAAAGTAAACATATTTAAATTTGTTAAAAAATAATTTTTTATAATTTTTTAGAGTAGCAAAGAAAATCATATTCTTTTATTGTAATAACAAAAGTTGATTTAAATAGCTAAGAGTGCAGATTAGCAGTGGCTAGCTTAGTACGAGAAGAATAAATTAGTAATCTTTTTAATACTTCTTTTGTAGTAGAAAAACAAAATTAGTCTCTGTCATCTTAATTATTTGAGATTCAAAATTTTTGGGAATAACTTTATTCACGACCTTCCATGTGTCAATAGTCCAAATTCCTATATCTTCAATTACAAAAAAACCATCAATTCTTAAATTATTTAAAGCAAATAATAATGTGTTTAAATTAGAAAGTTGGTAATGTAATCCATCATCAATAATCAAATCAAATTTTTCTTTTACATTTTCGGTAATAATATTAAAAGTTTCTAGATTATTCTGATCTACAAAAAATGTTTCAATTCTTTCCTCAGAAAATAATATTTCTTTGTCTACATCTCCTCCATATATTTTTGACTCGATAAATGTATCTTTTAATGCTTTTATTGAAGCTCCAGGTTTACCAGTTAGTCCCATAGAACTGACTACTTTTGGATTGTTAGTTCCTAAGCCTATCTCCAAAATATTGTATTGATGTTCAATATCTTGAAGAATACAAGAGTAAATTAGATGATAATTGTTTCTAACTTTATCTGATCCATAAATTTCTAAATTTTTACTTAATTTGTCCTTAATTTTTTCTGTGTTCTTATGTTTTTTTTGATCGTAAAAAAATGAATAAGTGAGAATTTGGTTTCTACCTTCAAACTCTGCAATTTGTGCAATTTTTGGAATTGTTTCATTTATATTTTTGATTACCAATGGAACAAATGATTCATATTTTTGATTTCCATGAGGCTTGAAATTGCTAAATGTTGTTAATAAATTTAAACTAGTTTTTTTTCGTGGGCTATTCCATGGAGGTCTTATAAGTGAAGTAATCTTACCGATGAGTTTATTTACAAATTTCATAGTTTTATCCCTATTCTAGATTGAACTACTGACTCTTTCTTTCAATATATGTTCAAAATACCTTAAGTTTCACTTATTTTATACTAATTAATTTCATCTATTACTCATATCATAAACGCACTAAATGCAAACACATTTTTAAGCTGTTGACAATTAAAATTGATTATAACTTATAAATAATAAGTTGACCTAAATGATTTGGAATAACAACTAATTGTTTGTTTTGCTTTAATTCATTTCCAAATTTAGTAATTCCGTCTGTAAACCAACCACCATAATCAT
>Ga0181580_10001038_pt1 | contig 21723 bp, 19 predicted proteins | sample 071ome_23_FD_132413 | JGI IMG/M metagenome (GOLD analysis project Ga0181580, IMG submission 132413) | Coastal salt marsh microbial communities from the Groves Creek Marsh, Skidaway Island, Georgia - 071403BT metaG (megahit assembly) | ecosystem: Environmental > Aquatic > Marine > Intertidal... | reverse complement strand
TGAGCAAGAGCGCGACGTCATGGCTAGCGTTCGACCCGGAGAGTTGGCCGAGTCGGCGCGCATCATCGGTTTCGACGAAGTCGTGATGTTGGGATATCGAGATTCGGGAATGCTCGACTCGCCTGCCAATGATGATCCGACGTCGTTCCACCGGGCCGATCTCGACGAGGCGGTCGGTCGGCTCGTGACGGTCATTCGACGAACACGACCCCAAGTTCTGATCACTTACAACGACGATCAGCGCGGTTACCCGCACCCCGATCACGTGAAGGTCCACGAAATTTCGGTGCTCGCCTTCGAACGGGCCGGTGATCCGACGTGGTACCCCTGGGCCGGTCCGGTGTTCCAGCCGTCGAAGCTCTATTACACCGTGTGGTCGAAGGCGCGCATGCTTCTGGTCCACGAAGCGATGCTCGCCCGAACCGGGTCGTCACCGTTCGACGAGAAGTGGTTGGCCCGTCCGAGTCACGACGAACGCATCACGACGCGACTGCACGTCGGCAAGTACCTCTGGGCTCGTACCGGAGCACTTCGTGCCCATGCCACACAAGTCGACCCCACCGAACCGTGGTGGTTCGGATTGAGCGATGACGAACTGGCCGAGGTCTACCCGTATGAAGACTGGATCCTGGCCCGATCCACTGTCGGAGGTCCGGCCGACGACGACGTCGAGACCGATCTCTTCGCCGGAATCGCCGATGTTCTGGAACTCCCCGTCGAATCTCCCGGACGCCTCGTCGATCCTTCGCAGGCGGCAGCGTCGTGAGCGGCGTTCAGTACCGACTCGTACTCGGCAAGAAGGATGAGCGGGTCGACGGACCCGACGACGCCGCAGTGGTCGTGACGATCGCCTCGGCCGACGCAGCCCTCGACCCGTCGGTCGCCTTCATGCTCGGGAAACTCAAAGCGACCGGTCCGACCGGCCCCTTGTTCGACGCGTTGTCGTCGGGTGATGCCGCCCGCCGCATCGCCGAACTAGTAGCCAACGATTAGGAGCGCCGCATGGCATCGCGCAGCGCGCGGTAGCCGATCAGGATCGCCCCCGACTCGTCCACCAGTCGCCGAAATTCAACGTCGACGGTGACGAGAGCCAGGTCGTCGATCCAACCATCGGCGGCCGCTCCGGCGAGGGCCCGTACTTCGGCAGTATCGATCGCCGGTTGCACGTGAATCTCGGTGACTCCGGGTCGTAGGTTCTCGAAAGCTCGACGAACCCGAACTCGACTTCCAGCCGACCAGTCGTGATCGAAGTGATCAGGGAACACCACGCCTTCGTCGGCGGCCAAGCGTCGGAAGGGGAAACCCGCCTGCTCTTCGGTGATGGTCGACGGAAGTCGAATCGGTAGTCGGAACTCGATGGCCAGATCGAGGTACACGTCGAAGAATTCGGGTCGCAAGGTGATCGCCGTGAGATGGGGAGCGAGATGACTCACGTCGAATCCCCAGAGGATGGCCCGTTCGATCTGGGCGCGGCACTCGCGACGCACCTCCTCGGGATCGGCGTGCTCCCACAGATCGTCGATGTCGCGAGGAAATCCACCGTCACCTGAGAGGAGCGACGGCGAATGAGTGATCGGACCCCATCGATACACCGGATGTTCCGCGTTGAGAGTCAGGTGGACACCGATGTCTTCTCCCGAGTACTCGAGTGCGGCATGACGGGCCCAGGGTGCCGGCACCATGACCGATGCACAGGTGGCGAATCCGTCGCGTAGAGCGCGATACACACCCTCGTTGGCGGCGTGGCACGAGCCGAGGTCGTCGCACGAGACGATCACCAGTCGGGTGTCGGAGTCGTAGCCGAGTCGTTCGGCGAGTTCGGTCACGGCGTCACGCTACCTCTCGGTGTCACGAGCACGCCGACCACAGGCCCCGTCGTTCGGTACGGGCTCGGCGTTCGGCTCGGCGAATCTCGTCCTCGAGCCCGGTGTTCGGGGGGATGAAGAGCGTTCGGGCGAATCCTTCGCGCACGAAAAGTTCGTTGACGAAGATTCGATCTTCAGCTCGATAGACGTAGGCGAGAAGGCGGTCGTAATCATCACGTGTCTCGACATCGCGGACGACATCGACGAAGGCCCCAACCGGAAGGAGTTCGGCCAGGCGACGTGATGCTTCGGGTCCGTAGCACTCGATCGGTGTGCCGGGCTTCTTGGTCTCGGGGGTGTCGATGCCGATCAGGCGTATCCGTTCGACGACCGCGCGACCTTCCACCGAAAAGACGACGTCGAGGGTGTCGCCGTCGACATGTCCGACGACTTCTCCGTTGGCCCCAGGGGGAAAGTTGGGGGCCGACGCGCATGCGGTGAGCAATACGACGACGGCAAGTGCCTGCAGGAGACGAGGTTCGGCCACGGCCGAATGTGGGATCAGATGCGTTCGATGAGAGTGCCGGTGCCGAGTCCGCCACCGCAGCACATCGAGACGAGTCCGTAGCGGCCGCCCGTTCGTTCGAGTTCGTAGAGCGCCTTCGTCATGAGGATGGCTCCCGTTCCACCGAGCGGATGTCCGAGGGCGATCGCGCCTCCGTTGGGGTTGGTGCGGGACAAGTCGGCGCCGACGGCTTTGGCCCAGGCGAGGACGACCGAGGCGAAGGCTTCGTTGATCTCGAACGTGTCGATCTGGTCGATCGTAAGGCCGTTGCGTTCGAGGAGGCGTTCGGTGGCATCGATCGGGCCGGTGAGCATGAGCACCGGATCGACACCGACCAAACAGCTGTCGACCACACGAGCCCGCGGTGTGAGGCCGAGTTCGGCGGCCTTCTCGGCCGTCATCATGAGGATGGCGCCGGCCCCGTCGGAGATCTGAGACGAGTTGCCGGCGGTGTGGACTCCGTTCTCGCGAGCGACCGGCTTCAAGGTGGCCAACTTCTCGAGGGTTGTCTCCCTGATTCCTTCGTCTCGCGACACGCGGTGCGTGGTGCCGGTGGGTTTGCCGTCCTCGTCGAGATCAGGCGCGTCCACTTCGATGAACTGACCGTCGAAGCGACCTTCGGCCCACGCGCGAGCGGCCCGCTCCTGCGACTCGAGTCCGAAGGCATCGGTGTCGGCGCGGGTGAATTTCCACTTGTCGGCGATGCGCTCGGCACCTTCGAACTGGGAGGTGAATTCGTACTGCTCGAAGTACGACTTCGGCACCGGAACACCGAGGCCGAGTGCCTTCGATGAGTTGCTGCCGATCGGCACACGACTCATCGACTCGACACCGCAGGCCATGGCCACGTCGACGACACCCGACGCCACGAGCGACGCGGCGAGTCCGGTGGCCTGCTGACTCGAGCCGCACTGAGTGTCGACCGTCGTACACGCGGTCGACAGGGGTAGCCCGGCCGACAGCCACGACGTACGGGTGATGTTGAAGCTCTGCGCTCCGACCTGGCTCACGTTGCCGCCCACGACCTGCTCGACGACGGCCGGGTCGATACCGGTGCGGCGAATCACCTCTTTTTGGACCAGGCCCAGGATTTCGGCGGGATGGAGGGTCGAGAGGCCTCCGTTCTTGCGGCCGACCGGAGTGCGGACTGCTTCGACGATGACGACCTGGCGTGCGGAGGAGTTCGACATGAGGGGCATCCTAGGGTCACACTTCCAGGGTGACCGAGTCGATCAGCCGTATCAGCCGCTTCCAGCCCGCCATCGCTCCGCCCGCCGATGTCGACGCACATCTCTACGTTCACGTCGTGGAATCGAGGGTCTGGATCCACGACGAACAAGTGTCACCCGACTGGGGTCGACACTTTCTCGGAGTTCTCGACGGACGGGCCTACTGGGGAGTCGACGTCCCGTCCGATCTCTCACTCGATCCGTCGGACGGCGCAGCTCTCGATCTGTTCAGTCTCTTTGGCCGAACGTCGGAAGACGAGTGGCTGGCGGCTGGACGAGCGGTACAGATCGTCGACTGGGCGCGCACGCACCGCTTCTGCGGGCGTTGCGGCACTCCCACCGAACTCGCCCACAACGAGCGGGCCATGCGATGTCCGGCGTGCCGGCACATGGCGTTCCCGCGACTCGCTCCGGCCATGATCACCCTCGTGACGCGCGGTGAACCGGGCCCCGATCAAGAAGCTCTCCTCGCGCGAGGAGTCCAGTTCCGCATGCCGATGTTCTCGTGCCTGGCCGGTTTCGTCGAACCGGGTGAGACGCTGGAAGGTGCCGTGATTCGCGAAGTTCGCGAAGAAGTGGGCGTGGTGGTCGATCGAGTTCGCTATCTCGGCAGTCAACCCTGGCCCTTCCCGCACAGTTTGATGCTCGGTTTCCGTGCCGAGTGGACGAGTGGCGACATTGTCTGCGACCCGACCGAGATCGCCGAGGCGAACTGGTACCGCAAGGACGACTTGCCGCCGATTCCCCCGGGCATCTCGATCGCTCGCAAGCTGATCGATCATTGGCTCGCCGAGTGACAACAGGCCGAATGCCCGGCCTCGTAAGGGCGCGTCAGGCGAGTTTCTCGGCGAACCAGTCGAGGATGATCTCGAAACGTTGACGACGGTGAACCGGCGAACCGGCGCGAGAGAGTTCGTGAGTCTCGGCGGGGAATCGATAGAAGACGACGTCCTTGCCGAGCAGTCGGAGAGTGACGAACAATTCTTCGGCCTGACTGATCGGACAGCGCAGATCGTTCTCGCTGTGCACGATCAGAACGGGGATGTCGATGTCGCGTGCGAGAGTGCTGGGCGACATGCGCAGGTACTCGGCTGGATCTTCAACCGGGTCGGGGCCGTGCTCGACACGGAACATGGTGCCGATGTCACTCGACCATTCCTCGGTGAGAAGGTTGTTCACCGAGCGTTCGGTGCACACCGTACGAAGTCGCCCGCCGTGTCGGGCAGCGAGCAACGTGGCCATGTAGCCGCCGTAACTTCCACCTTGCATGCCGACGCGTGAGCGGTCGCAGAACTCGTAACGATCGAGTGCGGCATCGAGAACGGTGAGCACGTCCTCGAAATCGGCTCCACCCCAGCCGGTTCCCGGTCGCTTCGGATGCTTCGGTCCGAGAATGGCCTGCCCCCATGCCTCTTCGCGTCCTGACGAACCTCGCGGATTGCACGCAACCACCACGAAACCGGCGGCGGCTTGGGCCTGGAACTCGTCGAAGTAGGTTTCGCCGTACTGGGTGTGCGGTCCTCCGTGGACGTTCAGGATCACTGGATACTTCTTCGTGGGATCGAAGTTCTTCGGTCGCACGATCCAGGCATCGATCCGTGGATCGACGCCCGCTGTGATGGTGACGACCGGAACGGAGAAACGCTCCCATCCGACGGGTTCGACCTTCGTCACGTACGAGCGACTCACGTCGGTGAGAACGGTCTCGCTTCCACCTCGCCACACATGGATCTCGGCTGGGCGAGTCACATGGGAGACGGCTGCGACGATCACGCCCGCGGCGGCGTCGAATGCTTTCACGCACCGTGCGCCGGTGGTGACAGCGATCGGCGGTGTCGTACCCGTTGCGTCGAGTCGGTAGAGGTGGCATTCACCGGCATCTTCGGCAGTAGCGAGGATCGACGAGTCCGATTCCCATACAGGTGCGACGTTGCCGACGGTGGTCTCGAAGGTTCGATCGAGGCCGGTCGAGATCCATGTACTCACTCGGGTCGCGAGGTCGACGACACCGACACGAACGTTCTGCGGATACGTGCTGGCGTCGTCGTGACCGAGGAAGGCGACCCGTTGGCCGTCGGGCGAGACCGACGGGTGCGAGTGCACGCCGGTTCGATCGGTGAGTGAGTGCACCTCTCCGTCGAGATCGACGATGAACAAGTCGGTCGAGAGGTCGCGATCCCAGTCGTCGTGGCGTGCCGATGACACGACGAGCTCGGTCGAACTGACACCCCAGCAGAATTCACCGACTTGATGCGGGCCAGGTGTGAGGTCTTTCGGGGTTCCGGTGCCGTCAGCGGCTACCACCCACAGATGGCGGGGGCGGTCGAAGATGAAATCTTCACCGTTCAAACGGGTGAAGAACGTGTCGATACGTCGCGGAGATTGCCACGACTCGTCCTCGGCTGAATAGCGCTCGTCGGGAACGCGCGAACAAAAGGCGATCCATCGTCCGTCGGGCGACCATGTCGGATCGTCGAGGCCGTCCTTGCGGACGGCGACCGTGCGTGTCTCGCCAGGTGCCGTCACTGGAATCACATGAAGAGTTCGCTCGCCCTTCTTGGCTCCTTGGGCACCCTCACGACCTGAGACGAACGCGAGGTGCCGTCCGTCGGGTGACCACGACGGTTGCGACTCTCCCGGGTCACCCGCAGTGAGTGGAGCCGGAGGTATCGATCCGTCGGTCGATCCGAGCCAAATCTGCGGGATGTACGTGTTCTTGCCGTGATCGACGCGAGTCACGACGAAGGCGACGAGCTGGCCGTCGGGTGACACGACGGGCGTACCGGCTTGGACGAAGCCATCGAGTAGCGCGGTGGCGAGATCGGTGTGCGGAGACGACGGGGAAGGCTTCTGATCGGTCACGATGGGCACGGTAGTTCCGATGGCGACCTCCGGTCACCCCTGATCTAGTTTCGGCGAATGGCACTCACCAAGGACTCTCTCGGAAAGCTGGGTCTGTGGACCTTCCAGCTCGACATGCAGCCGATGCGCGAGGCGCAAAAGCACGTGGCACGTCTCGAAGAACTCGGATTCCGAACGGTGTGGGTTCCCGAAGCAGTCGGACGAGAGCCCTTCGCCTCGACATCGCTACTTCTGTCGGCAACCGATGAGATGATTCTCGCCACCGGGATCGCCAGTCTTTACGCCCGGTCGCCGATGACGATGCAGGCCGGCTGGAAGACGGTGACCGAGGCGTTCCCCGATCGTTTCCTCCTCGGAATCGGCGTGAGCCATCAGCCAGCCGTCGAAGGTTTCCACGGCGGCACCTACGACAAGCCTTTGTCGGCCATGAAGAAGTACCTCGACGCCATGGACAATGGTTTCTACTTCGCCGCCCAACCCACCTCGCCACCGGCACGCGCGTTGGCCGCTCTCGGCCCGAAGATGCTTCAGCTCTCTGCCGAACGCTCGCTCGGTGCTCATCCCTACTTCGTGCCGGTGGAACACACCACGGTCGCTCGCGAGGCGCTCGGACCCGATGCCTTGCTCGCTCCCGAACAAGCAGTGGTGTTCTCGAAAGATGCCGACGAGGCCCGCTCGGTGGCTCGGGGCTTCATGAAGACCTATCTCGGACTACCCAACTACACGAACAACCTGAAGCGGCTCGGTTGGACCGATGACGACCTGAGTGGTTTCGACGGCGGCCCCACCGATCGCCTTGTCGACGCGATCGTCGCCTGGGGGACCCTCGACGACATCGCGATGCGCATTCAAGATCATCTGGCCCGAGGTGCCGATCACGTGTGTGTTCAGGTGCTGTCGGCCGACCCGAGCAAGGTCACGATGTCCGAATTCGAGCAGTTGTCCACTTTGATTCCGTCGCTCTGATCGACGGAATCAAAGTGCTCAGGTACCGACCATGGTCCGGCTGAGCAGAGTGACCAGGGTGTCGCGAATCGAATCCCGTGACGAACCTCGTTTGGTCATTTCGTTCTGAAAGCCGAGAAGTCGTTCGATCATGGCAACGAGTGCGGCTCCGGCGGTGAAGGGGTCGAGGGTGCGTGGCAGTCGACCGGTCGCGACACCATCGGCGATCATCGCCTGGATGCCGTCGATCACGAGCAAGTTGGCCTGGGATCGCACGGCGCGAAAGTTTCGGTCACCTTCCTCGGCCTTCACGTTTCGGATGCGGAGAACGGCGGCATGGGCGTCCCAGTACGCCATGTACGCGTCGACGAAGGCCTGAGCACGGGTCGCGACGTCGGCTGGCGTCCAGGCCGGATGCAAGTGATCGACGAGTGGGCGTTCGGCCTCTACTGCTTCTTCGGCGAGAGCGAGAATCGCGGCGTCGGCGTCGTTGAAGTACTGGTAGAAGGTGGCGGCCGAGGTGCCGACTTCTCGAGTGATGTCGACCACACGAAGGTCGAACACGCCTTGTTCTTTGAGCAGCTTCTCGGTGGCGTCGAGAAGGCGACGACGCGTGGCCTGAGCACGCGAGCCGATGACGCGACCGTCGACCGAGCGCACTTTGTTCGACATCAGCCTGCTCCGTACACTGCGGCCGGACTCGGCGCCCGTGACAGCAGATCGGTCACCACTCGACCGACTTCGACCGGGTCGTAGCGATCGCCCTTGTCGGCGACTTCACCGTGTTGCCAGCCGCCGGCGACCGACAGTTGTCCACCGGCGATCTCGAACATCTTCCCGGTCACATCGCACGACGACGATCCCAGCCACACGACCACTGGACTCACGTTCGCCGGATCCATGGCATCGAATCCGGAATCGGGTTTCTTCATCATCTCGGCGAAAGCGTCCTCGGTCATGCGGCTACGTGCCGACGGGGCGATGCCGTTGATCGCGACTCCGTAGCGCCCGAGCTCGACCGCCGACACGATGGTGAAGGCGGCGATGCCGGCCTTGGCCGCCGAATAGTTGGCTTGCGACACGGAACCGAAGAGCCCGGCCCCTGACGAGGTGGTCACGATCCGCGCGTCGACAGCCTCGCCGGCTTTGGCTCGACCTCGCCAGTGATCGACGGCGTGACGTACTGGGCAGAACATGCCACGCAGATGAACCTTCATGACGGCGTCCCACTCGTCGACCGACATGTTGACGATCATTCGGTCGCGCACGATGCCGGCATTGCAGACGAGAGTGTCGAGTCGTCCGAAGGTGTCGATGGCCTCGGCGACCATGTGGCCGGCGCCGTCCCAGTCGCTGACGTCGTCGGCGTTGACGATCGCTCGACCGCCCATGGCTTCGATCTCGGACACCACCTCGGCGGCCGGACCCGCGTCGTGACCCTCTCCGGTGAGCGATGCACCGACGTCGTTCACGATCACATTGGCGCCTTCGGCGGCGAATGCGAGCGCGTGGGCTCGACCGAGACCACGTCCTGCTCCGGTGATGATGACGGTTCGGCCGGCGCAGATGCCGTCGGGATTGCGGTGGATGCTCATGAACTTCCTCTCAGCAGGTGATGCCGCCGTCCATGACGACGATCGAGCCGGTCATGTATCGCCCTTCGTCGGACGCAATGAAAACGAACATGTTGGCGATCTCGTCGGGTTCGGCTTGATCCATGGGTGTCATGATCTTGGCCATCAACTTGTGATCGGCACCCTCGGGGAGACTCATGAACGAGTGAACGATGTTGGTGTTGGTACCACCCGGAGCGATGGCGTTCACGCGCACTCCCTTGCCTCGGTACTCGTAGGCGAGGGCTCGAGTCAGGTTGACGACGCCACCTTTGCTCGCGCAGTACGCCGCACTCCATGGAGCGCCCATGAGACCAGAAGTCGATGCCGTGTTGATCACCACACCGTCGCGACCACTTTCGACCGAACGCTTCAGCAGGTGAGGCAAGGCGAATCGCGTCGCGTAGAACGTTCCGTTGAGGTTCACCGACACGATGCGATCGAACCAGTCGGGAGTTTCTTCGTGACTGTGGGCGAAGTGTCCGATCCCGGCGATATTGCACAAGACATCGAGTCCGCCGAGTTCGGCAGCAGCGGTGTCGACGGTGCGCTCGACGGCTGTGGCATCGGTGACGTCGAGTTCGTAGGCGACCGCTCGGCCCTGGGCGGCCTGGATGTCGTTGGCGGTTTCGGCGGCACCTTTCAGATCGACACATGCGACGGCGGCACCTTCGGCGGCGAAACGAAGGGCTGTGGCCCGTCCGATGCCCGAGCCGGCGCCCGTGACGAAGACGCGAAGGCCAGCGGCACGTGAATGAGTGGGGATTGGTTCGGTCATGCCTGTCCTCCGTAGGTGGCGCGGAGATCCTTCTTCAGGACCTTTCCGCTCGGGTTGCGAGGGAGTGCGTCGACGATCTCGAGGCGCTCGGGGATCTTGTGTCGAGACAACTCGGCGTCCTTCAAGAAGGTCACCATGTCGTCGAATGTCAGGCCGGCGCCGTCTTTGTTCACCACGATCGCACACGCGATCTCGCCACTTGCCGAATCGGGGAGACCGACGACGGCGACGTCGGCCACAGCCGGATGTGAGAACAGGATGTCCTCGATCTCCTTGGCCGAGATGTTCTCGCCTTTTCGGATGATGATGTCCTTCAGTCGGCCGGTGATGCTGACGAAACCATCGGCGTCGACGATGCCGAGATCGCCCGTGCGGAACCATCCGTCCTCGTCGAAGGCCTCGGCGTCGAGCGCCGGATCAAGGTAGCCCTGGCAGACCTGACGGCCCTTCACGCGCAATTCGCCTTCTTCGCCGGATGCGCATTCGCGATCGTCCATCACCACTCGGATCTGCACACCTGGGCAGGGCCGGCCGTCGGTAGTGGCCTTCTTGTGGTCGGGATCGTCGACGTGAACCATCGTGTTGATGGGAGCTTCCGTGAGTCCCCAACCGCCGATGAGGGGCGCGCCGAACGCGTCCATCATCTCGGCGTGCAACGTCTTGGGCTTCGGGGCCCCACCACCGTTGAAGATGCGAACGTCGGGTAGGAGTCGTTCCCCTGGTGGGAGCTGACGTTGGGTGTTCAGATACGTGAGCCAAAAGACGGTGCCGGCTCCGGCACACGTGCAACCGTTGGCGCCGAGCCAGGCCGGCGTGGTCGATGCATCGAACGTCTCGACCATCAGGAGTTCGACGCCAGTCTGCATGGCGTTGAACAACCATATGAGCCCACCCACATGGGTGATCGGGAACACGACGGCAGCCCGATCGTCGGGGCCGACCTCCATGCTCCACTGCATGCCATCGTTGGCCGCCGACATACTGAAGTCACTGTGCTTGGCACCCTTCGGGTCGGCGGTAGTTCCCGAGGAATAAAACAGCCACCGCAACCCGTGCAGGTCGGCCTCGTAGGGAGGTAGTCCGACGGCATCGGGGTCAGCTTCGGGTAGCGCGGGGTCGGCCACCAGAACTGTGACCTCGTGGTCGAGTTCGCCGGCGACCTCGCGTGCCATCGGGCCGAAGTCGAAACCACGGAAGACTCCCGGCACGATGAGCACTCGGCACTGAGATTGTCGTGTGATGAACGAAACTTCGCGATGGCGGTAGATCGGCAGGATCGGATTCTGAACTGCACCCAGTCGGGACAGAGCACCGGTCAGGGCCAACGACTCGAAACGAGAGGGTTGGATCCACGAGACGTTGGTTCCCTTGCCGACACCCAACTGCGAGAGTCCGGCGGCCACCCGTTCGCACCAGTCCTTGTACGCACCGAAAGTGAGTGTGCGACCTGATTCGTCGCGGGCCATCTGCTTATCGGGGGTGAGTAGAGCGCGCTCGCACACCAATTGCCACAAAGTCTTGCCGTCGAGGTCGAGGACTCCGGAGGGGTATGCCATGACTCTGTTCTCTGCCTGATCTCAGAATGTGATGACCGCTCGGGCGACCGAGCCGCTCTCGAGACCCTCGACGGCGCTCTTCCAGTCGGCGATCGGGAAGGTCGCGCTCACGAGTTCATCGAGCAAGACCTCGCCCCGACGATAGAGATCGATGATGTAGGGAATGTCGCGTTGGGGGCTGACCGACCCGTAGCGACAGCCGATGATGCCCCGGTCGACCTGGGTGAGACGTCCGTACAAGCCGTGGAACTCGGCGGTTTGTCCAGCGACGCCGATGACGACCACGGTGCCGCCCCAATCGAGACACTCGAGAGCGTTGTTGGTCACGACCGGGTGGGCCACGCAATCGAAGGCCCAGTTGGCTCCTCCGGCGTTGAACGGGCCACGCGGCATGTCGTCGCGATAGGGGAGAATGCCGATGATCGCCTCGACGATGTCGTCACGTCGCCCGTCGAGGAAGTGAGTGGCACCGAACTGGCGCGCCAGACCTTCCTTTTCGGCCAAGGTGTCGACGGCGATGATCGTGGTGGCGCCTTGCACCTTCAAGGCCTGGATGCAGTTGAGGCCGACCCCACCGACTCCGAAGACGACGGCCGATTGGCCACGCTTCACGTTGGCCCGATTGAACACTGCCCCCATGCCAGTGACCACACCGCAGCCGACGAGGGCCGCCGACGTGAGCGGGACGTCTTTCGGGATTTTGACGCACTGCACGTCGCGGACGATTGTGCGTTCGGTGAAAGCGCTCGTCGCGGCGAAGTTGTAGATCGGTTCACCGTCGAGTGTGAAGGGCTGACTCCAGTTGCCAAGGGTCGAGCGGCAGAACGTGGGCTTACCGTCCATGCAGAATTCGCAGAAGCCACAGGCGGCGAGGGTGGCAATGATCACGTGATCGCCGGGAGCGACGTGGGTGACCGCGTTGCCCACAGCGGCGACGACGCCAGCGGCCTCGTGCCCGCAAACGCCTGGGGACGGGACCGGATACAACCCGTGCATGTACGAGATGTCGGAGTGACACAAACCGGCCGCCGCGACGTCGACCCACACTTCGCGCGGACCTGGATCGCGTACGGACAAGCCATCGACCAGTGTCGCCGTGCTCCCGTCGTAGACGATGCCCTTCATCTGTTCCCCCTCGTTGAGCCGAATCGTCGACGAACGGACTCTAGTCCGCGAGCTCGGAGAATCTGACGGCCAGTCAGATTCGCTTCGAGACGACTCGCGTGATCGATTACGGTTTGATCGTGACGTCAATAGCTGTCAGTTCCAAGATTTCGGTGACTCCGCTGCAAGGCGCACTCGGGGCTGTGGTGGAGGGTCTCGACGTTCCGTCCCTGTCAGACGGCGATCTGTCGGACGTCGCTGCCGAACTCGCAGCCCTGTGGAGTCGTTTCCTCGTTCTGTTCTTTCCGGCCATCGACCTGAGTCCGGCCGATCAAGTGCGATTGGCGGCTCGCTTCGGGTCGCGCCTGGCCGCCACGACCGAGACCGACAGCGACTACCGAAAGTCACCGACTCTCGCCGAGGAAGGCTTTCCTCAGATCCTGGTCCTCGACTCCGGCACCGACCGATTCGATGCCCGACAGACGGCGGTTTGGCACACTGACGTCACTTTTGCGGCAAATCCGCCGAAAGGTTCGCTCCTCTGCATGGAAATCCCTGCGACCTCCGGTGGTGACACGATGTGGTCGAACCAGATGCGAGCATACGAGTCGCTGAGCGAGCCGATCCGACGACTGATCGGTGAATTGACAGCGGTGCACGGTCGTCCTCCCTTGACGGGGACGACGTCGCACCCCATGGTCATTACTCATCACGAAACGGGTGATCCGGTGCTCTTCGTCAATCGAGGGTTCACGTCGGCGATCAACGACTTGAGTTCGACCGAGAGCTCCAATCTGCTGGCAGCGATTTTCGCGATTGCCGAACGACCCGAGCATCAGATTCGATGGAAATGGTCGGCTGGCGATGCGGCGCTGTGGGACAACCGCTACACCATGCACTACGCAGTGAACGACTACGCCGGGCAGCGACGACGTGTCCGTCGCACCACCATCTATCAGGATTGACCTCGCTGCGTCAGACGAGGTGGGTGATGCCGAGCATCTTGATCGCGTTGCCGCGCAACACCTTGTACACCTGCTCGTCGGTGAGGCCGAGCGTCTGCTCGTGCGCGATCTTGGCGGTGTGCGGCCACGTCGAGTCGGAGTGCGGATAGTCGCACTCGTAGGTGACGTTGTCTTCACCGATCTCGACCAGTGAGCGCAGACCGTGCGGATCGTCGAAGAAGCATCCGTAAACGTGCTTCTTGAACAACTGTGACGGCGGTTCGAGCACTTTGTCGGCGATGCCACCCCAACCGCGGTTGTCCTCCCACACGCGGTCGGCGCGCTCGAGGATGTAGGGAATCCAGCCGATCTGGCCTTCGCTGTAGGCGATCTTCAGGTCGGGGAACTGGGTGAAGTGACCGCTCATCAGCCAGTCGACCATGCTGAAGCAACAGTTGGCGAAGGTCAAAGTGGAGCCAACAGCCGCGGGAGCGTCGGGGGATGTGCTCGGCATCTTGGAGCCCGAACCGATGTGCATACAGATGACGGTTCCCGTCTCGTTACAGGCTTCGAAGAACGGCAACCAGTAACCGTCGGCATCGTGAATGCTCGGCAGATTCAGGTTCGATGGGATCTCGCTGAAGGCCACGGCGCGGAATCCGCGCGCCGCATTGCGACGGATCTCAGCGGCGGCGGCCACCGGATCCCAGAGCGGAATGAGACCGAGAGGCAACATGCGTCCGCCCGATTCGCCGCACCATTCCTCGTACATCCAGTCGTTGTAGGCGTATACGCCGAGCATGGCGAGTTCTTTGTCCTGCGCCTCGTAGAACGTCTGTCCGCAAAAGCGCGGGAACGTGGGGAAGCAGAGCGACGCCTCGATACCGGCGACATCCATGTCGTCGAGTCGTTCCTTCAACTTGTAACTGCCCTGGCGCATCTCGTCGTAGGTGATGCCAGTGACGGTCACTTCGTCGCGTTCGAAACCGACTGCGGTGTCGAGACGGGTGAGCGGACGGCGCAGGTCTTCGTAGAACCACCAGTCGGCGAGCGGACCCTCTTCGCCTTTGACGCCCGGAATCGCCGTGAACTTGCCGCCGACGAAGGTCATCTCCCTCACGGGAAGACGCTCGATACGCGGACCCACGTCGTGGTACTTCTTCGGAAGGCGGTCGGTCCAGACGGTCGCCGGTTCGGTCACGTGGTCGTCGACCGAGATGATTTTGGGCAGTTCGCGCATGTCGCCGAGGGTAGCACCGAAATCTGACGGTGTGTCAGATTCTGCGTCGGCCCAGGTGAATTGGAGGATTCGGGGTTCATGGGGGAGAGTTGGAGCATGTCGCGCTCTCACCGCATGACCGTCGGGGTGGCCCTTCCACAGATGGCGACTGGCCTCGACCGAGACCGCCTGTTGGCCTGGTGCCGGGGGATCGACGAGGGCCCGTTCTCGAGTGTGTCGGCGGGGGAGCGCATCACCTTCCACAATCTGGACGGCTTCACGTTGTGCTCGGCGGCGGCAGCTCTCACATCACGAGTTCGTGTCCTGGTGAACGTGGTGGTGCTTCCCTGGCACGCGCCGGCGATGGTCGCGAAAGAGCTGGCGTCACTCGACGTGGTGTCGGGAGGACGCGTCGAGGTCGCGGTCGGCGTCGGTGGACGTCAGCAGGACTACGCCGCGCTCGGCTCGCCCTTTGCCGGACGCCACGGTCGACTCGACGCGGCCGTTGGCGAGTTGCGACGACTCTGGAACGGTGGCGCGGCGGCCGATGGTGAGCGCGTCGGTCCGGAACCGGTTCAGTCGGGTGGGCCACCGATCCTGGCCTCAGCGATGGGGCCGAAATCGCTTGCTCGCGCCGCGCAGTGGGCCAGCGGTGTGAGTGGTTTCACCTTGCTCGGTGATTCGACCGAATCAGGACAGCTGTTCCGTCAGACCGAGGCTGCATGGAAGCAAGCTGGTCGTGTCGACACGCCGCGTCTCGTCACTGGATCGTTCGTTGCCCTCGGTGACGATTCCCATCGCACCCTTCACGACTTCGCCGAGGCCTACCTGCGAGTGTTCTCGCCCGATCTCGCTGCATCTCTTGCCGCAGCGATGCCGTTGCATGACGCCTCTCGGCTCGTCGATCTGCTCGACGCGGTCGAAGCCCAAGGAGCCGACGAGTTCATCGTGGTGCCGGCAACGAGTGACCCACGAATGCTCGATGCACTCGCGGATGCGGTCGCGTCACGCGGCTGAGTTGCGACGCAGGTCCCACAGCATCTTCGACGCCACTGCCAGCACGAGTGTGGCGAAGAGCGCGTTCGACAGGTCCTTGCTCATCGTGTCGGCGACGAGGCTGCCGAAGATGGCAGTCGGGATTCCGGCCAGGCCGACCACAATCGCAACCTTCACATCGATGTTCCGGGCCCGCAAATTTCGCAACGTCCCGGACAGGGCCGTCGGACTGGTCACCGCCACTGCAGTTCCTTTGGCGATCACCGGGATCTCGCCGAAGAGCACGATCATGATCGGCACCATGATCACTCCACCCCCGATTCCGAGCAGTCCAGCCAAGACGCCCGTGAGGAATCCGAGAACGACGAGAGCGGCAGCACCCCAGAATCCGAGGTCGCCGCGGCCGTCGGCAGCGGTCGGAATGTAGAGACGAATGGCGGTGACCACGAGGACAGCGGAGAACAAGTAGCCGAGCACGTGGCGCGGGAGTCGGTGAATCAACTTGGTCCCGTACACGGCGCCGGTGACGGCCCCGATCGCGAGCCAGAGTGCCATCGCCCAGTCGACATTGTGGTTCGACCAGTAGGTCACGAGACTCGCGAGCGAAATCGGGAACACTGCTCCGAGTGAAGTTCCGCTGGCCAAACGTTGGTCGAATCCGAGGATCATCACGAGTGCGGGCACGACGAGAATGCCACCTCCCACGCCGAAGAGGCCCGACAGAATTCCGGCGCCGACACCGACCAGAAGAGTGGGGACGAGGCGAGCGGTGCGATCCATCGACTTCGTTCTAGTCGCTCGAACCTCGTCGCCTACATTTGCCTTCATGCGGACAGGTTCGAAGTCGATGTTGGCGGCAATTCTCGTGGCGACACTTTCGTCGTGTGGCGGTGGAGGATCGGATGAGGCCGAAGCCGTGTCGACGGCAGTACCGGTGGAGGAGTCGGCACCCGACACCACGATGGCGCCGACCTCCGAGGCTCCGACGAGTGCCCCGACCACTGTGGCTGCTCCCGAGGTGTTGCGCATCCTCGTCACCAATGACGACGGGTACGACGCAGAGGGAATTGATGCTTTGGTGGAAGGCCTGCTCATGCTCCCCGACGTCGAGGTGACAGTGGTGGCACCACTCGCCAATCAGAGCGGAACCGGGGGCAATACCACTGAAGGTGACTTGCTGTCGTCGGCCGTGAGTCTGGCGAGTGGGTATCCCGCCACCGCAGTCGACGGATTCCCAGCCGACTCGATCGTGTGGGCCCTCGAACGCAATGGTGTCGACGAGATGCCACACCTTGTGGTGTCGGGAATCAATGAAGGCCAGAACATTGCTCTCGAGATCGCCGGATTCTCCGGAACGGTCGGTGCCGCTCGTGCGGCCGCGCTTCGCGGTGTCCCGTCACTTGCTGTCAGTCACGGTGTCGGTGAGTCCATCGACTACTCGCCGGGCGTCGAACTGGCTGTCGAGTGGATCACCGAGCACCGAGACGAACTTCTGGCGCGAGAGGGTGGCGAGCCGCTCGAATCGTTCACGAGCATCAACGTTCCTACGTGTGCCGACGGTACGAGCGTGCGCGGCGTCGTCGAGGTGGTCATCGAGTCGATCGCCGTCGGCGACTACGGCATCCAGGACTGCGCGAGCACCGTGCCCGAATCGTCGATCACCGGTGATGTCTCGGGATTCAACAACGGATTCGCCGTCGAGACGGTGCTGGCGGTCGCCGGGGCTCCGTTCACCGATTGAGTCGGTTCACCGGCTGAGAACGCTCGCGCCCACCCGGCGGCGATGCCACGTCGAATCGCCGTAGGTTCGAGACAGCGCCCAGGCCTTCTTCATGAAGAGTTGCAGGTCGGCCTCCCACGTGTAGCCGATACCTCCGTGAACCTGCATCGAACCACGGCTCGCGCGATAGGCGGCCTCGCCGGCGAGAGCCTTGGCCATGCTCACGTCACGTGATGCCGTCGGCTCGTCGTTGGCCAGACTCCATGCAGCGCGGTAGGTGGGGGCTTTGGCGAACTCGACCTTCAAGAGAGCATCCGACATGAGGTGCTTGACGGCCTGGAACGAGCCAATTGGCTTGCCGAACTGTTCACGTTGACGGGCGTACTCGGCTGCGATGTCGATCATGCGCTCGCCGAGTCCGATCATGTAGGCGGCTGAGGCGACCGCCATGGTGTCGAAGGCTCGTTCGACGGGAACGTCGAGAGCGTTTGAGGTACCGCCGGTGACGGTTGCGATGCGCCGGCCGCCGTCGATGCCGTCGACGTCGGTCGACGAGAAGTCAGAGAGGATGCCGTCGCGCGCAACGATCACGTCGGCAACGTGGGCGTGTGCGACATAGGGAGACGAGTCGATCGCGATCGTGGCGATCGTCGAACCGTCGATGACGCCCGGGACGGACGACGCAAGGAGGGGAGCGGCCACCGCCATGTGTTCGAGAACCGGTCCGGGAGCAGCGGCGCGCCCGAGTTCCTGGAACAACAACACGGCATCGACCAGACTCCCGCCCATTCCGCCGTGTTCCTCGGACACGAGGAGTCCGAGGACACCCATGTCGCCGAGCTTGGCCCAGAGTTCGGGGGAGTGGCCCGAACCGTTCTCCCAGGTCTGTCGTACGAGCGACGACGGGCATTCGTTGTCGAGCAAATCGCGTAGTCCTTCGGCGAAGAGGCGCTGATCGTCGGTGAACGAGAATTTCACGGCTCAGGCCCCTTTCGGTAACTGCAGCACACGATCGGCGATGATGTTGCGCTGGATCTCGTTGGTTCCGGCATAGATCGGGCCACTCAGCGAGAAGAGGAAGCCGTCGACCCACCTTTCGTTGGGTCCACTCATGCGTTCCGCTTCGGGGCCGATGATCTGCAGAGCGATTTCGTGGATACGAACGTCCATCTCGCTCCAGAAGATCTTGTTGAGACTTGCTTCGGCTCCGATGGGTCGACCTTCGAGCATTCCAGTGACGGTCTGATACGTGTGCAGTCGGTACCCCTCGGCCTGCATCCATGCATCGGTCACGGCGTCGGCGAGGGCCGTGTCGCTTGGATCGGCATACGTGTGCCACAAGTGGACGAGGCGGTTGGCTGCTTCGGTGAAACGAGCCGGGCTTCGCAGACTCACGCCGCGCTCGAAACCGGCCGTCGCCATGGCGACACCCCACCCCTTGTCGACCTCACCGAGGGTGTTCTCGACCGGCACGCGGACGTCGTCGAAGAAGATCTCGGCGAAGCCGGTGTCTCCGTCGAGCTGGGCGATCGGGCGAACAGTGATGCCGGGAAGATCGAGCGGACACAGAATGAACGTGAGTCCACGGTGGCGTTCGGCGGCCGGGTCGGTGCGAAAGATGCCGAAACACCAGTCGGCCCAGACGGCACGACTGGCCCAGATCTTCTGCCCGTTCAGGATCCATTCGTCGCCATCCCGAGTTGCTTTGCTGCGGATACCGGCCAAGTCGCTTCCGGCGTTCGGTTCGCTCCACGCCTGAGCCCACACGATCTCGCTGGAGGACATCGTGGGCAGAAAGCGATCCTTCTGGGACTCGGTTCCCACTTCCATGATCGTTGGGCCGAGTAGGAAGATGCCGTTCTGGTTGACACGCCCCGGTGCCCCGGAGCGGTAGTACTCCTCTTCGAAAATGAGCCAGTGGATGTAGTCGGCGCCACGGCCGCCGTACTTCTCGGGCCACGAGACTGCCGACCAGCGTCCTTCCGAGAGCTTGCGTTCCCACTCGCGATGCTGCGCAAAGCCGACTTCGGTGTCGAAACTCTCGAGGGGTTCGCTCGGCACGTTGGCCGCGAGCCACGTCCGTGCCTCGGCGCGGAACGCTGATTGGTCGGGGGTCTCACGCAGATCCATGGCGTCTCGCACCCTAGTCGGCTGATCCGTGAAATCTGACGCCCCGTCACATTCGCTCGGTGAGTCGTGAAAGGTACTCGTACACTGCCGAGAGGTGAGGACGACGTGAGCGCCACGACCACGAGTTCACGGGGTCTTCCCTACGTCGCTGGCCTCGATGGCGTGCGCGGTCTGGCCCTCGTGCTCGTCGTGCTCTATCACCTGGAGTGGTCGATCGTGCCCGGCGGAATGCTGGCCGTCTCGCTGTTCTTCACGTTGTCGGGGTATCTGATCACCCAGCTCGTACTTCGAGAGTTCGACCACGACGGTCGCGTCGATCTGATCGGATTCTGGTCGCGTCGACTTCGTCGTCTCATGCCCGCATCGTTGTTCGCGTTGGCGGTGCTCGCCGTGGTGTCGGTCACCACGTCGATTTTCGACGGACCGCGACTTCGCGGCGATCTCTGGGCCTCGTTGGGCTACGCAGCGAACTGGCGGTTCGCTTCCACGGGAAACTCGTACGAGGAGCTGTTCACCTCCGCCGCATCTCCCGTTCAGCACTTTTGGTCTCTCGCCATCGAGGAGCAGCTGTACGTCGTTCTGCCGTTGATTTTCGCCGGACTTCTGTACCTCCGTCGTCGACGACTGCTCGCCGTCGTCCTGTTCGGACTGGCACTGGCAAGTCTCGTGATCGGACTGGCGACCGACTCGCGGCTCGCCGTCTACTACGGCACGCACATCCGAGCCTTCGAACTATTGGTCGGATCGTTGCTCGCGTTGGCCATGCCGATCGGAAGGTCGATCGGCCGAGGTTCGGCGCGAGTTCTGGCGTCGGTCTCGTCGCTGGCGGCGATTGTCGTTCTGCTCGCCGTCGGTTCGGTGCGGACGAGTGACTCGATCGTCTACGGGGGAGGCCTGCCGATCTTTTCGCTCCTGTCGGCTCTTGTGATCCTCGGCACGCTGGTGCCGGGGCCAGTGAACTCGGTCATGTCATGGCGTCCGATCGTGGCCATCGGAAAGATCAGTTATGGCGCGTACGTCTATCACTGGCCGATCTTCGTGGCCATGACTCCCGAGAGAATGAACGTCGACGGGTGGGTCCTCGACGTCATCCGCCTCGTGGCGGCCTTCGCCGTCGCAGTCGTCTCGTTCCGCGTGATCGAGCAGCCCATTCGTCGACGTCGGGTTCTGAGTCGGTCGAAGATTGCGGTCGTATCGATGGTCACCTCCGTTGTTCTCGTCGCAGTGACGATCGCTTTCGTCCCGCGTTCGGTGCCGGTTGCGTTGGCCGGGCTCGATGCACCCGAACAAGTTGTCGATTTCGACACCGACCCGACGATGAACGAATCGACCGGAGCCGGCACGGGCACCCCGTCACTGCGCATTTCGGTTCTCGGTTCCGACACCACGCTGTCGGTACTCCTGGAAAGTCATGTGTCGGACGACGTCGAGATCGTGGATCGAACGGCGGCCGATTGCCCGCTTCGGCTGTCCGGAGGGACGCGAGCAGGATGTCTGCCTCTCGACGAGCTCCTTGAACTGGATGGCGACACGGACGTACTCGTCATCGGATTCGGTGCCGCTGAACGGAGATTGATCGAGGCGATGATCGGAGATCCGATGGATCCTCGTTCGGCGGAGTTCCCCGGGCTCTTGGAACGACGATTCACCGTTCCACGTGGTTACGCCGAGCAACTGGCCTCACTCATCGACAGTCGCCCCACTTTGCTTCTCGATCGTTCTCCGGGTGACGAATTGGGGAATCGTATTGCCGACATCGGCGCGCGACGTACCACTGCCGCCTATGTCGACCCCACCCAACCTTCAACGGTGTTCGAGGAGTTCGATCTACTCGTGGCTGGTCTCGAAGAGCGCGACGTTCGGCGACGAGTGACGGTGATCGGTGACAGCGTGTCGTACGGCGTGGCCGAATCGTTGAACGCGGTCGCACGAGATCGGTACAGCGTCGTGTGGGCTGGGGGGCGCAACTGCCCGATCGTCGAAGCGTCGGAAGTCCGCTGGTGGGAGGGAGTCGAATTCGACAGGACCGCCTGTCTCAGTCTCGACGAATGGGTGCCGATGGTGGAGGACTCCGATGTCGTTCTGGTGATCGTGTCGGTTCCCGAGCAATCGGAACAGCGATACGAACCCGAAGGTGACTGGTTCGTGTTCGATGACGATGAATTCGTGTCGCGTCACGACGTCGCTGTCGAAGGTCTCGTCGACGCAGCCGTCGCTGCCGACGCTCGACTCGTTTTTTTCAGTAGTCCACTCGTTT
>Ga0181580_10001031_pt1 | contig 21821 bp, 37 predicted proteins | sample 071ome_23_FD_132413 | JGI IMG/M metagenome (GOLD analysis project Ga0181580, IMG submission 132413) | Coastal salt marsh microbial communities from the Groves Creek Marsh, Skidaway Island, Georgia - 071403BT metaG (megahit assembly) | ecosystem: Environmental > Aquatic > Marine > Intertidal... | reverse complement strand
TTTCTTGTAGCTCTTTTGGGTTTATCCCCACATCCTCTGAAAATCTATCTAAAGTTAAATAATCATTAACATAAGTTAAATAATAAGCCATTAAATCATTAACGCTTAACTCTATTTCATTATCGAATTGTAATACTTTAATCATAATTTCCCCTATTTAATTAATACAAACTACATAATACTATATAAATTAAATTAATGCAAGTAATAATAATTATTATTAATCTATTTAATACTATAGAGTAATATTAGAGTATAAGAATATTATTGTATTAACTTAACATTATATAACTATATTATACTATAGTAATATTATAGTATTGTTATATAACTATATTGTTATATTATGACATTATTATATTAGACAGTAATAATATTAGAATATTATAATATAGTTATATTAGAGGCTGACAATATTATGACATTATTATACAATAATATTATGATGTCGTTATATTAGACATATCTTATTTTTGAGATTATTGAAAAGTAATATCAACACTAGGGTTAGACAAAAAGTACTCTAGAATCGAAAATATGAAGCTCTCAGAGGGTATCGATATTTTAAAATAAACTTGCAATTGATCTCGAGATATGGTATAATGACATTATAGAAAGTTAAAAAGATAACTTTGCTCTTTAAGAAACTAAATAGAGGATGCTGACACCTCTTTAATTGTCAGCTTTATATAGGGGAATAACTATGTCAAATGACAAAGATTATTTAGCTTATATTTCATTCGGAGGCGGTGGCACTTATGCCAGAGGCAAAGATATGGAATATCAAATCCAAAGATGCAAGAAGATGTTCTTGATGGATTGGGGTTCAGTATATAAAATAGACGAAGATTCAATTGAAATCGATGCCTATGATATAACTGGATTTAATTGCATTGAAGTCGGTAAAAAAGTAGGATATACTGACGAAGATTGCGAAGTTGATGGAGTTTATTTTGGAGAAGATAAATTCATTAAAAGAGTAAAAGCTTCAGATGTTAAAACCATCAAAGCTAATCAACTTCATAAATAACTTAACCGAGGGGTGTCAAAGCCCCTCACCTTAACTTAGGGGAAATAACTATGAAAGTAAAAGTAGGTGATAAAGTAAAAGTAATTGGACAAGACATTGATGGTATTGTATTAGCAATACACAAAGATACTAATGAGGTTGTAATACAAGATTTAGATTCAGAATATGAAACACCTGATGATGAATTAACTTATAGACCTAGTGAATTAGAATGGAGGTCTTATGTATAATTTTATGTTTGTTGAACACGTGTTTGAGATAGTTACAGGATTAGAATATCCTGATGCTGTTGAAGAATACACTATGGAAGAAATACTTGATATAATATCAACTAAAATGAGGGGGGATGATAATGATTGAATTTAACTTTAAAGAGGAAACTCACTACTTATCTGTTGATTACATTATTGACAGATACATCGAAGAAATTAGTCAGGCTAATCCGGATTATGAATTGATTGGTTTTACTAAATGGAAAGATGATAGACAGACTTTACAGTTTCCTAGACTTGCAATTAAATTAGAATATACTTATGAGGGGAATAATTATGACTCAAAAAGACAGTAAATATATCGCTCTACTATTTTTAACCGAAAATACAAAAGACCAACAAGACAAAACGGAGGTTATCTTGTCAGGTAATACGATTGATGAGGTGATGAATTGGGTTGAATGGTGGTTTGGTGATTATGTAGAATGTTACGATTTGAATGATGATTATGATACAGTCATAGAAGCACATCACATTGACAACACAATCTGCATTGGTGATTTTCAATTTTTAATTTATAAAAGGGAGGCGGTATGAGTGAATATTATGTATTTGAAAACATCAGTAAAGATGACGAGGGTGATGGAGGACTTTTTGAAACCAATGCACCAAAAGAAGTGTTATTGGAAGCGTATAAATATGCTGATGATAAATATTATAACGAGAACGAGATTTGGGGTGATGCGTTACATCATTACTTAAATAAACGAGGGTTTACTATTGAAGACTTTAACCCTGCTTTTGTTTTATATGATGGGAGAGCAGAATGACTGAATATCAATCTTTATTAGACAGCAAATTTTATAGAGCAGTTAATGACCTTATGAAATGCTACAAGGTCGGGGATGAACCTCTTGATGGTGATGAGGTGGATAATATGGTGGAGATGTTGAAGAATGAAATTAACCTGTTGGAAGGCAACATCACACCAAATGAAGCACACCAAGAAATGATTAAACTATGTGAACAAGGGAGAATGTTTAAATGATTTACAGCAACGAAAAACCAGTACCAACTTATAAAGAACTGACCGACAAAATAACAAAACTCAAACAGGCAATCGAGTACCTTGAAGGGGAAAACAAAGTCCTTGAAAACCTGTACGAGGAACTGACAGAGCAAATAGTCGGGGACAACTCAGAGGGTCGCTACAACCACGAGGAAATTATTCAGCGAGTCAATGACCTCTTAGATATAGAACAAAGATTTAATAATGTTTTATCTTACTCTTGACAATTAGTACACTAATGTACAAAATACGCTTATGCACATTATTTTTGTGCATGGGCGGGGGCGACTATCAACTCGGTGCGGTCGCAAAATTTTAAATAACTTGAGGATTCAAAATGAAACAGATTCCAGATTACATTGACTACGAGAAACCGAAGTCAAGATGGGAACGACTGAAACCACATCTACCAAGTTTGTTAAAGGCAACTTTGGGTGCGGTCGTATTTTTAACTTTAGTGTCTTTCTTAGAAGCACACGCAGAACCTTTTGACGAACAACCAATGATACGGATTGAGATTGAAAGGAACTTACCTGATGACAAGTCTTTCTTGATTGTACGAGAGTTCGCAGACCTTGAAGAACTACTGATGTGGTTTGAGAACAAGGTGGAGACAGGAGGGTGTGACCCTTATGTCGATAGAGTCACTATGTTCCCGAAAGGCAAATGAACAGGCAGGAACTAGAGGACGCATTCAGTCCTAAAGATGAATGTAGCATCTGTGGGTCGCCCTACAATGATGAAGAAGGCGGGATACAGGGATGGTTTGGAATATTACCTGTAACCTTTTGTATTTCATGTTTGTCATCAACCGTAGACATGGTTGTGCAAATGCAAAAAGATGGAGAGTTAAATGTGGAATAAGAATACATGGATACCTGCTCACAAGGATGACAGGTTAGAACATACATCAGCGTTGTTAAAACACTATCGTAATATGATGATTGAAGCAGACTTTGATGACGACCCTTCTTATCCCTACTGGAAGCAACAGTACGAGGAAATGAAGGAAAAAGTCGCCAAAGGCATAGAATTGACACCTAAGTTTTAAAGGAGTACCACTATGAGACTTATTACTACCCAAAAACCAACTATTTCTGGTATTGAAGTCACCTGTAAAGGTGAAAATAAGATGGTTAGCCAATGGCTTAACCGATTCTTAGATGATTATCATCCAGTTGGTTATGGAACTTATGTGAAAGAGAGTAAATCTCTGGATGAGAAAAATAAGAGCATTACTGTTTGGAGGGCAAGAAGCTGCGACTAGGTGCGGCGGTAAAAAGCAAAGAAAGGTTAAGAATAGAATGAGAATGGGCAGTTACGAAATATCATTTCATCGAAGTTTCTACACTTGTGATACATGTACACATGTGATATGTGGTTGTACAAGTGAAGACACCCTAGCAATCTGTAGTAAAAAGATAGGAACATTATTTGTCTCTAAGATTGATAAAGGCGATGAGAGTAATCGAAGAGTTCAGGAAACTGGACACGGAGATGCAAGCGCAGACTATGTTGACCTTGCTCTTTATCGCTCAGAAGAACGACCAGAAGATTCCAGTGACAGTAAAAGAAGTCGGTGAATATCTGGGGATTACTTCAGCTAGTGCTAGCAGAAACATTGCTGCATTATCTAAGTATTCAAGACACAAGAAAGATGGTCACGATTTGATTGTGACCTATGAGAACCCTGAAAGGCGTATTGAGAAGTTCATTGAACTAACGCCCAAGGGGAGAAGAATTATAACAACAATACAGGAGTATTTTAATGTCAGTGACAAAGAGAGGTCAGAGTTGGCAAGCGTACATCACAGTTAATGGTGAACGCATACGCAAGAACTTTGACAGCAAGGTAGACGCAGAGGCGTGGGAGCATTTAGTTCGCCACTCTATGAAGCTAGGAAAACCAATTCCAGAGCTAAATAAACTTGATAATTCGTACACTTTAGAAGAAGCTACGGATAGAACATATAAGATGCACTGGGCAGGCGGTAAGTCTGAAGCAAAGCAAATCTTAATTATGAAAGAACTTATCAATTACTTTGGTAAGCACATGCCAGTTTCAGATATAACGACTAGCGTTATAGATGACTTCATTATGGAGCAGAAATCTAAGGGTCGTGCTAACGGCACTATCAACAGAAAACTCGCTGCATTATCGAAGATACTACGCTTTGCACACGAACACGGTAAGTTAGAAAATATGCCAGTCTTTCACAGGCAGAAGGAAGGTAAGAACCGTATTCGTTGGATTAACCAAGATGAAGAGCTAATGATTATGAAAACCTTAGAACAATGGGGTCAGATTGACATTCTAGAAGCATTCATTGTCTCAGTTGATACGGGTATCCGATACAGCGAACTACTAAACATTAGGACTAAAGATATTATCAAAGACGGTCTTTACATAGGTGAGAGTAAGAATGAACAACCTCGCCTCGTCCCTCTCACAAAACGTTCAAGAGAGGTGTTATTGATGCGGTCGAAAAATCTAGAACCTAATCAACGTGTGTTCGACTTTAAGTACAACTGGCACCGCTCCATTTGGGAACGTGCTAAGAATCATCTGGGATTAGATGACGTAGTGTGGCATACACTTCGACATACTACTTGTAGTCGGTTAGTACAGGGTGGACTACCCCTCCCTCACGTAAAGGATTGGATGGGTCATAAGACGATTATTACCACGATGCGGTATGCTCACTTAGCACCTATTCACTTGACAGAGGGACTAACTATACTAGAAGGGAATTAGTGGCGCAGTATGTGGCACAGGGTAAGCGGACGTGATGAAACTGGTAAACATAATGGACTTAAAATCCATCGCCTTCAAAGGCTTGCGGGTTCAAGTCCCGCCGTCCGCACCAACCCATCCCACTTAAAATGTCCAGTACATTCCATACACTTGTGCAATTACTTCTAAATACATGATAATTAACGTAATTCACAGTGAAAATTTATATATAATGTATTCTTACACTTGTGTAGGTACATTCTGATTAACGCCACATAAGTGGCAGAACGGGGGCGCAGTATGACAAAGGATGAACAAATCCGACTTGAGGAAGAGATGGTACAGGCAGGAGCTGACCGCTATCTCAAACAAATGAATGAAATGTTGAACAAGAAAATGGAGTCTAAGACCAAGCATGGTCGTGCCATTATCGCTAGTGTAGTTCAACCAATCGCAGACAGAATTAGGGATGCACAAAAAGAGAGTGTTAGGAACAATATTGCACTAACAAAACTCAAAGATGCACACCCTGAACAAACAGCATTCATATCTCTTGTAGCAGTCATAGATGGCAGTTCAGCGCAGTTCACTTTACATCGTGTAGCTAACAATGTTGGGACGTTTGTTGAAGACAATCAACGACTGAACAAATGGCATAGCATGAACAAAGCAGAAGCAGAACGCATCTTAGATTTCTATAAAGATGATTACAAAGAACGCTACAAACAGATGAGAGCAATCAACTACAAATTACAGCAAGATGGATTCAATGACATCATGCCTCACTGGACACCCCAGGAACGTATTAAAGTAGGAATGCACCTGATTGATTACATTATTGTCGAGACAGGTATCATCAAAATCAACACTCATTATGTAGCAAGAAATAGGTCTCAATCGTTTGTTGAACCAACGGAGAAAACACTTGAGTGGATAAAGAAGTTCAACGACACAGCTATGACTTTAAGACCTAGATATGTACCCAGTATTATTCCCCCTAAACCTTGGACGGATGTTTTCAGTGGTGGTTATCACTCGGAGTTATTTAACAGACTTCCAATGGTGAGGGCGCATTGATGAGAAAGAGTACATTTGAATATTTTAAAAGATTACAGCAGTACGATTTAAAACAAGAATTTAATGCACTTAATGCACTACAGGAGACAGCTTGGAAGATTAACTCTCCAGTGCTAGAAGTCATTAGAAAAGTTTGGGATAGCGGACAAGAGTGGGCGGGTCTCCCTCCAAAATTCCCCGTTCCTCTGCCCGATTATCCCTTCGATAAACAACCCGCAGACATGACTGAGCAAGAGAAAGCTGAGTTTAAAGTTTGGAGAAAGAAGCGTGGAGCTATCCATGTATTCAATCACAAGAACATGTCTAAGCGGATACAGATAGAGAGAACCTTACAACTAGCTGAGGATTATCAGCGATATGAGAAGTTCTACTTTGTCTGGCAAACAGACTTTCGTGGACGTAAGTATCCAGTAGAAAGTTTCATGTCTCCTCAAGTAGCTGACTGGGGAAAGGGCATCATAATGTTTAGTCGTGGTGTTCCTATAAACTCCCCAGAAGATGCTAAATGGTTAGCAATACACGGAGCTAATCTTTGGGGTCTTGATAAGGTATCACTAGAAGACAGGGAACTATGGGCTTACATGAGCGAAGACCGTATCGTGGAGTCTGCCGAAAATCCCTATGATAATCTTTGGTGGACAGAAGCGGATAAACCTTGGCAGTTCTTAGCCTGGGTCTTTGAATGGTATGGATTGATTAGAAATGGTTATGGGTTTGTATCACACCTACCTGTATCAGCAGATGGTTCTTGTAATGGACTACAAAACCTTTCAGCAATCCTACGAGACGAAGAAGGTGGACGTGCAGTTAACTTAGTTGACTCAGATGTTCCCGCTGATATTTACACTGATGTAGCAAACCTCACTATGAAAAAGGTAGAGGAAGATGCCTTCAAGGGTCATCCAGTTGCCTTACGTTTCTTAGAGTTTGGGGTTGACCGTTCCCTGACAAAACGACCGTGCATGATTGTTCCCTACAGTGGAACTTTGATGGCATGTAAGAAGTATGTCTTGGAAGCTATGGAAGCAAGAATACAAAAAGGGGACAAGAACCCATTCGATAATTTATATGACGCTAGTTATTATGTTTCAGGTCACATCTGGGACTCAATAGATGGAGTCATTGGTTCTGCTAGGAAGGTGATGGATTATGTAAAGGACATTGGTGCTTTGTATAGTTCTGTTAACCAACCTATGGAATGGGTCACTCCCACAAACTTCTTAGTTAGACAAGCTTACCCAGATACAAAGGGTAGACAAATCAAGACTAAGATTGATGGCAGTATTATGGTGGTAAAACACCACACTGAAATTGAAGGAAAGATTAACAAGTCCAAGACAAGGACAGGTGCTAGTCCAAACTTCATTCACAGTTTAGATGCTGCCCACCTCACCATAACTATCAACAGATGTCGTGAATTAGGTTTAAAGGAATTTGCGATGGTACACGACAGTTATGGTACTCATACAACCCACATGAATCAGATGAGTGAAATACTCAGAGAATCTTTTGTTGATATGTATGAGCAACATGATGTATTAGAAGACTTACGATTACACGCGTGTAATATCCTCGGTACAGAAGATGTACCAAAACCACCTGAAAGGGGGTCATTGGATTTACGTAACGTATTGAAAAGTAAGTACTTTTTTGCATGACTTTAACCATCACCCTATTGCTAGAAATAGCATTAGTTACACTCAAGGAGAAACTAAAATATGAGTAAAAATATCCACATTTTAGAGGGTAAGGCTATGTGGGCGAAAGTCCATGAACCAGATACTAAATTTGTCTCTACTGGCGAATATAGTATTGATGTCATTATCCCTGAAGAAAAAAGTGAAGAGCTTTGTGAGTACCTAGAAGGCTTAATTCAAGCTAGGCTAGATGAAGAGGTCAAGGCGAACCCTGCAAAGGGTAAGAACCTGTCCACTCGCTCTGTACGTGAAAAACATGTTGACCAGAATGGCAATGAGACTGGTGAGCTAAAGTTTAAAACTAAACTGAAAGCCCAGGTTCAATCTCGTGATGGTCGTATCTATGAACAGAAACCTGTTGTCGTTGATGCGAAACGCAACCCCGTAACCGAGAAAACTTTGATTGGTAATGGGTCTACTGTGAAAGTGGCATTCGAGCCAATTCCATACGTCATGGCAAGCACCAAGCAAGTCGGAGTATCACTTCGTCTGAAAGGTGTGCAGGTCATTGACCTCGTTGAGTATGGCAGCAAGGGTTCAATGTTTGATGAAGAGGATGGTTTCGAGATTAATCCTGAAGCAGCAATCTTTAATGAGACATCAAATGCCCAAGCAGTTGAAGGGGACTTTTGAAGAACGGGTCATCGGTAAACTGGAAGCACAGGGAGTTGAATACGAATATGAACCTCATACACTTCAATATTTCGTTGAACGCTCCTATGTCCCAGACCTCAAAATCGGTGACGTATATATAGAAATGAAAGGATACTTTCGACAAGACGCACAAAGGAAAATGAAAGCTATTAAAGCACAGCACCCAGACCTAGACATTAGGTTCTTATTTCAAAGAGCAAACAGTCCAGTGCAAGGGGCTAAGAAACGCAAAGACGGGTCAAAAATGACCTGCTCTGAGTGGGCTGACCGCTACAAGTTCCAATGGGCAGAAGGAGAAATTATTCCGAAGGAGTGGTTAAATGGATAACGTCTGGGAAAAAGTTTTCAATTTATTAGTTGATATAATTTTGGATGATGAAGAGTCATTTTCAGATGAAGAAGTATTGCAATTACGAGATGCGTTTCAACGTATCGCATTTAAATTAGACATAACAGAAGACGTTAGCGAGGAAGACTGATGGACGAACACACTCAGGATAGCGAACACTTGTTTAAAGAACCTTGCGATGATTGCGGGAGCAGTGACGCTAAGGGTGTTTATTCAGACGGTCATACTTATTGTTTTTCATGCCAAACATACACTAAAGGAGAAACCCCTAAAGTGGACACTAGAACACAGCCTGTGGAATTTAACGTTGTTAATGGTGACTATAAAGCTCTTACTAAACGTAAGTTAACTTTAGAGACATGTAAGTTTTGGGGTTACAAGGTTGGAATGGTTGCAGGCACCCCCGTGCAAGTAGCAAACTACTATGACAATCATCATAATCTTGTTGGTCAGAAAATACGTTTCCCAAATAAAGACTTTTCTTATCTTGGTGAAAGCAAGAAAGCAGGTTTGTTTGGTCAACACCTATGGCGTGATGGTGGCAACATGGTCATCATTACTGAAGGTGAGATTGATGCAATGAGTATGTCTCAAGTCTTAGAACATCGCTATCCTGTAGTGTCTGTTCGTACTGGTGCAGGTGGAGCTAAACGCGACATCGCCCGTAGTATTGAATGGCTAGAGAAATTTAAAACTGTCTTATTCATGTTCGACCAAGATGAACATGGTAAGAAAGCTGCACAAGAGTGTTCTTTATTATTAACTCCTGGTAAAGCAAAAATAGCAAGACTCCCTCTCAAGGATGCAAATGAAATGCTCGTTGCGGGAAGAGTCAAAGAACTTCTTGATGCACAATGGGAAGCAAAACCGTTTAGACCAGACGGTATTGTTCCTGGCGATGAACTTTGGGAGATACTTAGTTCAGATGATGATGCCGAAAGCGTCCCTTACCCGTTTGATGGTCTTAACTCCAAAACACACGGGATTAGAAAGGGCGAGATTGTAACAATCACAGCAGGTAGTGGGATAGGAAAATCCTCCCTTACTAGAGAGATTGCATACAAGCTAATCAAAGATGGTCTATCGGTTGGTTATATAGCTCTAGAAGAAAATAATAAGCACACAGGTCGTGCAATTATGGGACTAGAGTTAAACCAACCACTACATTTATCAAAAGACGGAGTGACAAAAGATGAGCTTAGAGACGCTTACACCGCTACCGTGGGCAATGGTCGTGTTTTTCTTTATGACCATTGGGGGTCTACAGATTCCGATAATCTATTACAAAAAATCAGGTACTTGGTCAGAGGCTGTGGCTGTGATTACATTATTCTTGACCACCTCAGTATCGTTGTTAGTGGTTTTGATGGCAGTGATGAACGCCGCCTAATTGACAATACAATGACAAAACTTCGTACACTTACGGAAGAAGTACAGTGTGCAATGGTATTGGTCTCACACCTTAAGAGACCTTCGGGGGACAAAGGACACGAGGAAGGTGCAGTGACTTCACTAGCACAACTTCGGGGTTCCGCAGCGATTGCTCAGTTAAGCGATATGGTTGTGGGTTTGGAGAGAAATCAACAAGACCCAGAGAATGCCAACTTAACAACAGTCAGAATTTTGAAGAACCGTTGGAGTGGTGAGACAGGGATTGCCTGCCACCTCACGTACAACAAATCAACAGGACGTATGACAGAGACAATCTTTGAAGAAGAAACTAACGAGGAGATTAATTTTTAAATGTTGTACACAGAGGCAGAATTTAGGAAGGCGTACATCGTCTACCTGATTATGCTCTACGAGTTAGAATCTGAGTCAGGCATTGATTTAGGTGAATACCCATCAGCCGAACAATTCAGATTTATTTATGAACAAGAGCGAAATGCAAGCTTACATTAGTGCGGAGACACAATGAAATATATATTAGATTTAGAAACAGATGGCTTATTAGATACCGTAACCAAGATACATTGTATCGTTTTGCGAGGAGTAGAGAACGACCAAGTTCATGCTTTCTCAGGTGACATGCTAAGTGAAGCTATCCCTTATCTGGAGAATGCAAGTGTTTTAGTAGGGCATAACTTAATAGCTTATGACTTACCTGTTTTAGAGAAGCTTATGGGCTTCAAATTTAAGAAGGAAGTTATAGATACCCTAGTTTGTTGTAGAACCATTTGGGCAAATGCAATGGAAATTGATGCCCGTAAAGATGAGCTACCAAGAAAACTATGGGGCAGTCACTCACTTAAAGCCTGGGGTTATAGACTAGGTGAATTGAAGGGTGACTTTAATGATGGAACGTCTGAGATTTGGGACGAGTTTACAGAGCAAATGCTCACATACTGTGTGCAAGACACAAAGGTAACAAAGAAACTCTACGAATTTATTCAGACCAAAGAATTTAGTAAAGACGCATTAGATTTAGAACACAGAGTTGCTACCGAAATGTTCAAGCAAGAACAAAGAGGATTTGTGTTCGATGTTGAGAAAGCACAGTTTTTGTTCTCAGAAATAGCAGCACGAAAGTTTGATATAGAACAAGAATTACAGGATACCTTTGAACCAACTATAGTGGAACTCAAAACGAAAACCAAAGTTATCCCATTTAATCCTGCAAGTAGAACTCAGATAGCAGACCGTCTTATGAAGAGAGGTTGGGAACCAACAGAAGTTACCAACACTGGTCAGCCTAAAGTCGATGAGAAAATCTTGGCAGGGATAGATATGCCTGAAGCAAAACTACTTCTTGAATATCTAATGTTGAATAAACGCTTGGGTCAGTTAGCAACTGGTAAACAAGCATGGTTAAAATTAGTTAAAAATGACAAACTACATGGCAGAGTTAATCACATGGGTGCAGTCACATCTAGGTGTACTCACTCAAACCCGAACATGGCGCAGGTACCTGGAGTCCACGCTCCTTATGGTCAGCAGTGTCGTGAGCTTTTTACTGTACACAATTCTTATCGTCTTCTCGGTGCCGATGCTTCTGGTTTGGAGCTTCGCTGCCTTGCCCATTATATGGCTAACTATGACGGTGGAGCGTATGGCAGGGAAATACTGAAGGGTGATATTCACACAGCGAACCAAAAAGCAGCAGGTTTAGAAACACGTAACCAAGCAAAGACATTCATCTATGGATTTCTTTATGGTTCGGGTGATGAAAAGACTGGTCAGATTATTGGCAAAGGAGCTAAGGAAGGTAAAGCAATTAAGAAAAAGTTTCTTGATAAAACACCTGCCTTAAAGAAACTTCGTGAAGCAGTTAACAGAGCAGCAGAACGAGGTTGGATTAAAGGATTGGATGGTCGTAGATTACCAGTCCGACACGCCCACGCAGCACTGAACACATTGTTACAGTCGGCGGGAGCAATCATCTGTAAACGTTGGTATGTAATCATGGAAGATTTATTTCGTGCCAATGGTTACACTGAAGAAGATGTTGCAATAGTGGCGTTTGTCCATGACGAAGTTCAGCTCCAAGTAAGGGAAGAAATTGCTGATGACATTGGGGAGTTAATTTTAAAAGCAATGAAGGATACTGAAATTTATTATGAATTTAAATGCGAACTCGATGCAGAGTACAAAGTCGGACGAAACTGGGCTGACACCCACTAAAGCTGACAGAAAGAAATTTGATTTAGATTTGGCATACGGAAAAGTGAGAGAGCAGAAAGTAGCGGAAATGCTTCAAGACAAAAAGATTGAGGTAAAGTCTGAGCGAGATATTTGGCAGAACACAGGTAACATTTGTATTGAATATGAAAGTTACGGAAAGCCATCTGGTATCAAAGCTACAGAGGCAGACTACTGGTTTCACAACTTATGTTTAGGTAGTGAGACGTATGCCACGATTGTGTTTGAGGTAGACATTCTTAAACGCATTATCGACCGCTTGGATTATGTGAGGTCGGTCTCAGGAGGAGACCACAACGCTTCACGTATGTTTCTTCTTAACCTTCAAAAGCTTTTCTCAACAGATGTTATTAAGGCTTTTCAAACAGAATAGGTACACTGGTGTAATAATATGAATTTAGATACTTTCTTTTTATTAATAATGACGTTCTCGTTTCTTGTGGTGAGCGTAGCCTTCGCCTGCAAGTTCGTGATGGATATGTATCTAGATTACATACAGGTGAAATCTGGCATCAAGGTAATGACCCAGAAGGAAATGGAAGAGGTGATTGAACAAGTTAAAGAGGACAATGATGATGACAACTTTAGTTATTGATGGCGATATAATTGCCTACCAAGTAGCTGCCTCTGCCGAGGTTCCAATCAATTGGGGTGACGGCTTATGGACACTACACGCCCACGAAGACGAAGTAATGGTCAAAGTGGATGATGCTATTTCAAATCTAATAGAGAAATCTAAAGCTGATAAAGTTGAAGTAGCTCTATCAGACAAACACAATTTTAGAAAAGACGTAGCGGATTACTACAAAGCAAACCGCAAGAACGTCCGTAGACCAATGCTCCTACAATTCGCAAAAGATTATATGGCGGATGAGTATAATGGAGTGATTTGGAAAAACTTAGAAGCAGACGATGTACTAGGTATCAAAGTTACATCTAGTGATGAGTACATCATTTGGTCTGCCGATAAGGACTTAAAGACCTGTTATGGTCGTCACCTTACTGATGATGGAGAAATTTATGTCGAGGAGAAAGAGGCGGATTATTGGTTTTATACGCAAGTACTTACTGGGGATTCAACCGATAACTACCCAGGATGCCCCAAAGTGGGGGTCAAAACTGCTGAGAAACTTCTTACTGAAGACCCAACTTGGAACAAAGTTGTGGCTACGTTTGCTCGACAAAACCTATCTGAAGAAGTCGCACTAGAGCAGGCGCACTTAGCACGAATACTAAGGAACGGAGAGTATAATTTAAAAACGGGAGAGGTCAGCTTATGGAAACCAACGATGCAGTAAATAGCCCTTCGCACTACAAGGCGGGGAACATAGAAACAATCGACTACATTGTCGATGTATTAGGAGAGTATGACACCATTCATTATTGTCACGGCAACATACTCAAATATCTAGGGTCACGTTTATGGAATAAGAACAATCCCCTCCAAGATGCAAAGAAGGCACGTTGGTATTTAGATAAGATGATTCAATTAATGGAAAGTACAGAAGGAAAGAACTGGTGAATTTAACAAAATTAGAAAAGAAGATTGTTGAGTGGGGATTAGAAAAAGGAATTTTACCCCGCCCAAATGCAATAGCCCAATACTCAAAGACCCTAGAAGAAGTTGAAGAATTAGCAATCGGTATTGACCGAGAAGACATTGATGAAGTCCGAGACGCTATTGGTGACATATTTGTTACACTCGTGATGCAAGCTCAGGCTTGGAACATGACGATGCAGGAATGTGTGGAAGCTGCCTACAACGATATTAAAGGCAGAACTGGTGAAATGGTGGATGGAGTCTTTGTAAAAAATGGGAAGTGAATATTTAGGAATTATTATTAATGAAGAAAATAACAAACATCTTTCAGAGCAAGCCTATGCTCTACTTAAAGACTATTATTGTCGAGATGGAGAAACTCCACAGCAATCCTTTGCACGGGCTGCCGTGGCTTATAGTTACGGGGATAAAGCGTTTGCTCAAAGGATTTATAATTACGCTAGTCGTAGTTGGTTTATGTTTGCAAGCCCTGTACTTTCAAACGCTCCACTTCCTGGTGAAGAACCTAAAGGTCTTCCTATCTCGTGTTTCCTTACTTATGTCGGAGATACGCTTGAAAGTCTTATCGCTCATAATTCGGAGGTAGCATGGCTTTCCGTGAAAGGCGGAGGTGTTGGTGGACATTGGTCAGACGTTCGAGGAGTGACCGAGAAGTCCCCAGGAGTGATACCATTCCTAAAAGTGGTAGATGGTCAGATGACCGCCTACAAACAAGGCAAGACAAGAAAGGGTAGCTATGCGTCTTACTTAGACATTAGTCACCCTGACATCATGGAGTTTGTGTCTTTCAAATTACCAACAGGTGGAGATGCAAACCGTAAATGTTTTAACCTATTCAATGCTGTCAATATAACAGACAATTTTATGAGGGCAGTTGAGAAAGGTGAGAGTTGGGATTTAATCGACCCCCATTCAAAAGAAGTAGCCAATACTCTAGACGCTAGAGAACTATGGCAAAGATTATTAGAAGTACGTTTCAGAACTGGCAGCCCATACCTAAACTTTATCGATGCTGCTCGTTTAGCATTACCAGAAGAACAACGTAAGTTAGGTCTAGAGATTTATGGTTCTAACTTATGTAATGAAATTCACCTTCCTACCAATGAGGAACGTACTGCTGTGTGCTGTCTCTCTTCAGTCAACTTAGAAAAGTTTGATGAGTGGGAAAGTACTCCAATGGTTAAAGACTTAGTGCGTTTACTTGATAACGTATTGTCATTCTTTATTACCCACGCCCCCGATGAATTGCAGAAGGCTAAGTTCTCTGCTGAGAGGGAACGTGCCATTGGTTTAGGTGCAATGGGATTTCATGGATACCTTCAAAGTAAAAACCTTCCTTGGGAAAGTCTCAGTGCAAAATTTGAAAACATTAGGATTTTTACGAGGATTAAAGATGAATCTATGGATGCAACTAAAGAACTCGCTAGAGAACTTGGAGAAGCACCTGACATGGTTGGTTCAGGAAAACGAAACAGCCATCTTCTTGCTATTGCTCCCAATGCTAATAGTAGCATTATATGTGGTTGTTCGCCTAGTATAGAGCCTTTGAAGTCTAACGCCTTTACACACAGAACACGTGCAGGCGCACACTTGGTAAAGAACAAATACCTAGAAGCACTACTAGAAAAGAAAGGTATGAACACAGACGAAATCTGGAAAGATATTGTAATGAATGATGGTTCAGTACAGCATTTAGACTTTCTAGATGAAGATGAAAAACTTACATTTAAGACAGCATTTGAGATTGACCAAGGTTGGGTCGTAGACCACGCCGCCGACAGGCAGCCTATGATATGCCAAGGTCAGAGTGTTAACTTATTCTTCCCATCTGGCAGTCCTAAGAGTTACGTAAATTCTGTGCATCTTCGTGCATGGAAGAAGAAACTCAAGGGAGTGTATTATCTACGAACTAATTCGGGAGTAGATGCAGATAAGGTAGGATTGAAAGTAGAACGAGTAGCTTTAGCAGATGCTGAAGAATGTATGTCGTGTCACGGATAAGGAGAGAACATGCCAGAAAAGAAACAAACTAAAACAACACCGAAGACTACAGTCAATGGAGATGTAGTAGCTCTTGTAGCTGTCATCTTGATGACCAAGGGACACCCCCAAGCTTCAGCGATAGAAAATGCAAAATCAATTGTGGAGGCATCACATGAGCTTGTTGGAAAGTAATGTTGTCTTCAAACCATTTAAATATCCGTGGGCTGTAGACTTTGCAGTCAGCCACGAGAAAATTCACTGGGGTGAATGGGAAGCTAAGTTAAATGATGATATGACCCAATGGCAGAGTGGTAAACTCTCCAAAGAGGAAAAGAACCATATCACTCAGATACTGCGCCTGTTTACCCAGTCAGACGTAGCGGTTGGTACGAACTACATTGAGTACTACTTACAGAAGTTCAAGAACAACGAGATACGTGCAATGCTTACTAGCTTTGCCAATCGTGAGTTCATTCACCAACGCGCCTACGCACTACTGAACGACACTCTAGGTTTCTCAGAAGACGAGTATTCCGCATTCACTGAAGTACAGGAAATGCAGGATAAGATTGACTTCATGGGAGACATAGATGTCCACAGTCATCAAGGACTAGCCCTAGCTATTGCTAGGTCTGTTCTTAACGAGGGCATGTCCCTCTTCTCTGCATTCGTCATGCTCCTCAACTATCAACGTTTCGGCAAGATGAGAGGAATGTGTGAGATTGTAGAGTGGTCAGTTCGTGATGAATCTATGCACTGTGACGGGATGGTTAAACTATTCCGTGAGTTCTGTGAAGAACACTCAAGGATTGTTAATGATGACTTTAAAAAGTCTATCTATGAAATGTTCCGTGAGGCAGTGAAGCTCGAAGATAAAGTCATCGAACTAGCGTTTAACATGGGAGAAATCGAAGGCTTAACCGCTGACGAGGTAAAGAAATACATCCGCTACATTGCAGACCGCAGGCTTATTCAGTTGGGTCTAAAAGGTAACTGGAAGGTAAAAGAAAACCCTCTCCCTTGGTTAGACTGGGTACTCAATGGAGATTCATTCAAGAATTTCTTTGAGGGAACAGTAACAGACTATAACGCAGCAGGTATGGAAGGAGAGTGGGGTTGGCAATAACCATCACCCTATAGGACAATTATGAAAGTATTAAGCAAAAATTTAAGCATTACTCAAGGTTTGTTAGACAAACTTAACGAATTGTTCCCTGACACCCTGCCTGCGGACTCGAATGTGAACATCGAGCAAATACGGTACTTGCAGGGGCAGAGAAGCGTCATCCAGAAATTGGAAGAACTTTTTAATGATATTTATGAGGATTAATTATGTGTATCAGTCTGAAGCCGAAGATGCCAGAGGTTAAAGTAGCACAACCTGCGGCAACGGCAGCTCCTGCGGCACCTCCTCCTGATTTATTGGCAGCTTACGAAGATGGTAAGAAGCCTTCTGACCAGAAAAAGAAGAAATCGTATGGTAAGAAATCTCTACGATATAACCCGACCAGTACAGCTCAAGTAGCAGGAAAGACATCGGGTACTGGTTTACAAATTAAGGGTAGTTAATATGTGCGGTAGTCCAAAAAAAATAGTAAAAAAGGTAATATCAATACCTAAAAAAATAGTAAAAAAAGCTAGCAAGGTAGTAAAAGAAGTAGCAAAGGCTCCTAAAGCAATCGTTAAAGCGGTAAATCCGCCTAAACCTGCGCCTGTAACACAACCTGCTCCACCTTCTACAGCAGCTCCAACAGGTTCTTCAACAGCGAAGACCCCACAAACACAAATTGAACAAACATCCACCGAAAACCAAGCAGCGGTAAACCTCAAGCGTAGACGCGGAGGAAAGCGTAAGCTTCGTCTTGGAACTAACCAAGGTGTAGGTATTTCTGGTTCTTCAGGCGTAGGTACTGGAGGTTCTAAGAGTGGTTCAGTTAACGTTCCAAAATAAAGGTAGTAAATTATGGCAATGCTTGAAGGGCAAGGCTACGCAGCCTCAAGGTACGCTCAGTTAGAAGCTGACCGTGACACATTCCTTCAAAGAGCGAGAGATGCAGCCGAACTAACTATCCCTCACCTTATGCCACCAGATGGACATACGGGGTCAACTATTTATAAGACCCCATTCCAAGGCGTAGGGGCTAGAGGTGTAAATAATTTAGCGAGTAAGTTGTTACTAACATTACTCCCACCTAACAGTCCTTTCTTTCGTCTTATGATTGACGATTTCGACCTTGCTGAGATTGGAGCAGGAGATGCTCGTGGTAAGGTAGAAGAGGCTTTAGGTCGCATCGAAAGAGCTGCCCTTCAAGAGATTGAAGCAACAGCCATCCGCGTACCTGTATTTGAAGCTTTAAAGCAACTTATTGTATCAGGTAACTCGCTTGTTTACCTCCCGAAAAAAGGAGGTATGAAGGTATTTCGTCTAGACCGTTACGTAGTCAAACGTGACGCTATGGGCAATCTATTAGAGATTATTACTAAAGAGTCTATCTCACCGAAAATGCTTCCTGAAGAAGCTCAGATGTTATTGAAATCGGAGGGGTCAGACGAACCTGTAAACAAGAATCTCGACCTATATACTTGTATAAAACTTATTGATAACAAATGGGATGTACACCAAGAAGTATCTGGTATGGATGTACCAGGTAGTAATGGCACTTTTCCAAAAGATAAAAACCCATTTATTCCTTTACGTTTCTCCCGCATTGATGGCGAGGATTACGGTAGAGGATATGTAGAAGATTATATTGGTGATTTAAAGTCACTGGAGGGTCTTACTCAAGCAATCGTAGAAGGTTCTGCGGCTGCTGCAAAAGTACTCTTCTTAGTACGACCAAACGGCACAACTAAAGCTCGTGCATTAGCAGAGTCTCCTAACGGAGCTATTGTTAATGGTGATGCTGCTGATGTGACTACATTGCAAGTACAAAAGTCAGGTGACTTCCAAGTAGCATTAGCTACAGCGCAAAACATTCAAGAACGTTTATCTTTTGCTTTCTTACTAAATTCATCCGTTCAGCGACAAGCAGAGCGTGTAACAGCAGAAGAAGTTCGCTTCATGGCTCAAGAATTAGAAACAGCCCTTGGTGGTGTGTACTCAATTCTAAGTCAGGAGTTCCAACAACCATTGATTAAGATATTGCTTTCTAGATTAGAGAGTACTGGCAAGATGCCTAAGATGCCTAAAGATACAGTTAAGCCTACTGTGGTTACTGGTCTTGAAGCTCTTGGTCGTGGTCAGGACTTAAACAAGTTAGCAACTTTCTTACAATACCTACAGCCATTAGGTGCTGAGTTAATTCAGTCCGAAATGAACGTAGGTGATTATATAGACCGTCTCGGTGCAAGTCTGGGAATTGACACCAATGGTCTTATCAAATCGGATGAGCAAAAGGCTCAAGAAGCTGAAGCTGCAACTCAAGAACAGCAAGCAGCCCAAATGATGCAAACTGCTCAAGATATGGCAACAAAAGCAACGCCTGAAATGATGAAACAGATGGCGATGCAACAACAGGAATCCCAACAGGGATAATAAAATATGGCAGAAACTTTGAACACATTTGAAGAACAGGCACCTGATGAGGCGCACGAACAAGCTATGCTTGAAAAGGGTGAGCAACTAGAACAATCCGCAAGCCCTGAGCGACCAGAATGGTTGCCTGAAAAATTTAAAAACGCTGAAGACATGGCTAATGCTTATGCAGAGCTTGAGCAGAAACTAGGTCAACAGCAACAAGAAGAACAAACCAAAGAACCTAAAGAATATGACAATGCGGACGATGCTGAGGCATCACAAGTAGCTCAGGCTTTAGATAATGTAGGTTTGGATTTTAACGTATTCCAAGATGAATATGCTGAAACTGGTGAACTTTCCTCTGATGCTTATAACGCATTAGAAGAGAAAGGTTTTAACCGAGAACTCGTAGACAGTTGGATTGCAGGTCAAGAAGCACTTGCATCAAAAACTACAAATCAAATCTATGATATGGCAGGTGGAGAGGAGCAATATTCTGGTTTAGTCCAGTGGGCTTCTGAAAACCTTTCTGAGTCAGAGATTGATGCGTATAACGCTAATGTGGAGTCTGGTGATTTATCTCTAGCACAATTTGCTGTTAGTGGATTGGTCGCAAGGTATCGTTCTGAAGTGGGCAATGAACCACAACTTGTACAAGGTGATAATGCCTCATCTTCAAGCGGGGCGTTCCAAAGCGTAGCAGAACTAACTGCTGCCATGCGTGACCCCAGATACAACAACGACCCCGCATATCGGAAATCGGTAGCTGACAAGCTATCTCGTTCCAAAGTGTTCTAAGTGTCTACTTTTAGGGGAGCTTCGGCTCCCTTAACTTAGAAAATTACGAAGCAATAACAAACTGAATGATTACCTTTGACCCTCTGCGGAGGACAATCTTAGAGAAAAGGATGTGAGGATATGCTGAGTAGAATTTAACTCAACTTAACTTTACTAAAAGGTAATTAATTATGGCTTTTCCAACAGACCAAACAGTTTCCCGTTTAGGGCAACAAAACGCAACAGGTGACGCTCGTTCCCTGTTTTTGAAACTATACGCAGGCGAAGTACTTACAGCTTTTGAAGAGCGTAACGTATTTATGCCTCTACACCGTACTCGTACTATTCAGAACGGTAAATCTGCACAATTCCCATTAACTGGTGCTGCGGTTGCAAAATACCACACTCCTGGTTCATTAATTGAAGCAGATGCTGTTAAGCATGGTGAGCGTGTTGTAACTGTAGATGACTTGCTAATCTCTAGCCAGTTCATCGCAAACATTGATGAAGCAATGAACCACTACGATGTTCGTTCAATTTACGCTAAAGAAGCAGGTTATGCTCTTGCTAACACAGCGGATAAGAACGTTGCTCGTATTCTTGCTAAATCAGCGGCAATTGATAACGCAACTAAAGCAGCAGCAGCTTTCGGTACTGCATTTAATGATGAAATCTATACTTCAAACATTACAATCGGTACAGTAACAGCAGACGCTACAAATGGTGCAAAGATTGTTGCAGCAATTTATGACGCTCTTGAAGAGTTTGATAAGAAAGACGTAACTGGCGACAAGGTATGTGTATTACCACCTGCTCAGTACTACGCTCTTCTTAATGCTACTGACGTTACTTCAGCTACATGGTTGAACAAAGACATTGGTGGTTCTGGTTCAGTATCAGCAGGTGTTGTTCCTCAAGTTGGTGGTGTTAGCATCTATATGTCTAACCACATTCCACAGACTGATGAATCTACAACTGGTTTAACTCCTGACCCAACTTCACGTGCGGGTGCATATAAGTCTAACTTCTCTAAACTACGTGGTCTCATCTTTACTGCTGATGCCGCTGCTACAGTTAAGCTTATGGATTTAGGTGTTGAATCCGAGTATCAAATCGACCGTCAAGGTACATTGATGGTTGCTAAGTATGCTATGGGTCATAACATCCTACGTCCTGCGTGTGCAATTTCACTAAACGCTGTTTAATCAGTAATTATAGGGGACTCCTTCGGGGGTCTCCTTTTTTTTAATTGAGAACAACATGGCAAAACCAAGAAAAGGCAAAGCAAAAGTAAAGATTACTGCCACAGGTAAACGTGTTTCTTACGGACAAAAGGGTGCCAAAGTAAAACCAGGTACAAGTAAAGGAGACGCTTACTGCGCTCGTTCCTATGAACAATTAAAAATTCATAAGAAAGCTGCGTCAAATCCCAACTCACCTTTGAGACTGTCAAGGAAAAGATGGCGGTGTTCTGGTAAAAAATCACGTTAACTAGGAAATTATTATGACTCCAAATACTAAG